>ERZ791912.5-NODE-5-length-212291-cov-10.625035_pt1 | contig 212291 bp, 198 predicted proteins | sample MGYA00510141_ERZ791912 | MGnify/ENA primary metagenome ERZ791912 (study PRJEB30046, sample SAMN00792082) | human gut metagenome | study: EMG produced TPA metagenomics assembly of the A metagenome-wide association study of gut microbiota in type 2... | reverse complement strand
TGTGGCGAGGCGTGTCGTAAGTAAGCTTTGCTTACTTACGACTGAGGATAGATAGTTGCGGACTAACTTAGCTTACTACCGTACTTTCTCTGTTCGCGAGAGGTATATCGTTCCGGTCAGGAGCAATTTTTTAACGCAAATTTCGTGTGGAATCATAACGAAACGTGCGGCGCCGATTTTGTTCGAGAGTAACATTTAGGCTTCGGTTGCCTTGTTTCTATGATTCCGTACACTCATTAGCTAAAATTGCTATTCCCTACACGATATATCCCTCGCTCAATTTAGTTATGCCGATGAACAAACTTTGTAAAATGAAAAGCAGGTGCGAAACACGTGCAAGCATCTATTAGGAATATCATTGCACTTAGCTGCTTCCCTACACGATATACCCCTCGCTCAATTTAATTCTATTATAGAAGAAATATCTTCGAATTATATGCATGACACATGCTCCTAGAAATTTCTTTAATTGTCAACTGTGAATAGACATTGGAGCAGCAAAAATTAGCGATAGAGTGCTCTGTTTTCCACTTATCTGCATAAGAATGTTTTATTTTTAACAATTTGTCAGCGATTTTTAATAATACACTTGCTTTTAGTTACGTAATCATGATATAATTTTTTCGGACTTTTTAGAAAAAAATATGGAGTGATTAATTAGATGAGAAAAAACAATTACTTATTTTTGGTGATACTGCTTGTTATCATGACTGGCCTATTTTATATAAGCGGACAGCATCCTAACACTGTTGATCCTGAAACCTATAAGCCTGCCGTATATTCGACTATCGGTGCGCTGCTGCCACCGGTTATCGCAATCGCTTTGGCCTTGATTACAAAGGAAGTATACTCTTCTTTGTTCGTAGGTATCGCCATCGGTGCACTGTTATATTCCAATGGTAATCTTGAGCTTGGTTTGAACACCATGCTTTATAATGAGAACGGCGGCATGATTACCAAGCTGTCGGATAGCGGTAACGTTGGTATTATGGTATTTTTGGTTATTCTTGGTATCATGGTAGCTCTTATGAACAAGGTTGGCGGCAGTGCTGCCTTCGGTCAATGGGCTTCTAAAAATATCAAGACACGCGTTGGTGCACAGCTCGCGACCATTGCACTTGGTGTACTTATTTTTGTCGATGACTATTTTAACTGCCTGACGGTTGGTTCTGTAATGCGTCCTGTTACCGACAGACATCAGGTTAGCCGTGCAAAGCTGGCATATCTTATTGACGCAACTGCTGCGCCGATTTGTATTATTGCGCCGGTTTCCAGCTGGGCTGCAGCTGTAACCTCCTCTGTACCTAAAGGTTCTGATATTAACGGCTTCAACATGTTCCTGCAGACTATTCCGTATAACTTCTACGCAATCACCACCTTATCTATGATGATTCTTTTGACCATCATGAAATTTGATTTCGGTAGCATGAAGGTCCACGAGGATAATGCGAAGAAGGGGGACCTGTTTACCACAGCAGCTCGTCCCTATGGTGATGATGATGACACAACCGATAAGCCTAACGGTGCTGTTATTGACCTTGTACTGCCTGTAATTGTACTTATTATCTGCTGTATTATTGGTATGATTTATAGTGGTGGCTTCTTCACTGGTGAAACCTTTGTTGATGCCTTTGCCGGTGCTGATGCTCCTAAAGGCCTGGTACTCGGCAGCATAGCAACCTTCTTCTTTACCTTCTGCTTCTACATGGTACGTAACGTAATGACCTTCAAGGAATTTACCGAGTGTATTCCTGCCGGCTTCAGAGCAATGGTTGCACCGATTATGATTTTGACTATGGCTTGGACTCTGTCCGGTATGACTGGTCTTTTAGGTGCTAAGTTCTATGTGCATGACCTTGTTGCAGGCTCTGCAGGTATCTTGAAAATGTTCCTGCCGACAATTATCTTTGTTGTTGCTATGTTCCTTGCGTTCTCTACTGGTACAAGCTGGGGCACCTTCTCTATTCTGATTCCTGTTGTATGCAACGTTTTCGGCTCCGGTGATACCTATGAAATGCTGATTATCTCTATTGCTGCCTGCCTGAGCGGCGCGGTATGCGGTGACCACTGCTCACCTATCAGCGATACAACGATTATGGCATCTGCAGGTGCGCATTCCGATCACGTTAACCACGTTTCCACACAGCTGCCGTATGCTTTGACTGCAGCTTCTGTATCCGTTACCGGTTATCTGATTGCCGGCGGTATTGCTTACTTTACGGAAAGCTCTTTGGCTCTGATTACTTTGCCGATTACACTGTGTTTATTATTTGTAACGCTGCTGGTTATGCGTGCTTATATGCGTAAACAGGCTGCTTAACCAAATCATTAATATCTCCGAAAGCTGGTACAGCAATGTGCCAGCTTTTTGTATGTTAAGCAGTGCTTATCATAAGCGTTATATTATGCCTTATAACTATAACCGGGCATAGAAAATATCAATTTGCTATTGCCTAAATTTAGTATTATAATATCTATCACTAGCTAAAAGAAAGTGAAGGTACTAAAGATATGCAGAAAAGCATGGATATGCTTAATGGCTCTTTGTGGGATAAAATATTAAAATTTTCTATGCCGGTAGCTGCAACAGCTATCCTGGAGCAGTTTTTTACCGCTACAGACGTAGTAATTGCCGGCAATTTTGCTAATGGCGACAGAACTGCGGCGATGGCTGCCGTAGGAACAGATTTGCCGATTATTGGTATGATTATTTTTCTGTTCTTAGGATTGGCCTTAGGCTCTAATGTTGTTATTGCACAGTCTATCGGCAGGCGTGATACAGAAGGTGTAAAAAAGGCAGTGCATACTGCTGTACTGCTTTCGCTGATTATCGGTATTGCGGTTGCTGTTATTGCACAGTTTGCTGTTGTGCCGATTTTAGGTTTGCTGGAAATTCCGGCAGAAGTTTTACCTTCAGCTGTGATGTACCTCAGGATATATTTTTTAGGTATGCCGATTATTTTGCTGTACAATTTTGAGGCGGCTATTTTCCGCAGTATCGGTGAAACGCAAAAACCGTTGATGGCGCTTATTGCAGCCAGCCTGGTTAATATTGTGCTGGATTTGTTCTTTGTCTGCGTATGTAAGCTGGATGTTGCCGGTGTGGCAATTGCGACTGTTTTGGCCAACGCTGTTTCTGCTTTGATTCTGCTCCGATTGTTATTGAAGACGGATTCTATAATCAAGCTGGAATGGAGTAGACTGCATATTGATATGCCTACGCTGAAAGAAATTGTAAGCATCGGCTTGCCTGCAGGCATCCAAGGTGCAGTTTTCAGCCTGGCAAATGTTGTTATTCAGGGTGCCATCAACAGCCTGGGAACAGAGGTAATTGCTGCCTCCAGCGCTTCACTGATTCTGGAGATGGTAGCGTTCAGTATTTTCAGCTCCTTTACACAGGCGTGCACAACCTTTGTCGGGCAGAATTATGGCGCCAGACAGCTGGCACGTTGTCGCAAGATTTTACGCTTGTGTCTGCTGGAGGATGTTATCTGCACCGGTATTTGCATGCTTATAGTGTTCCTCTTTGGTGACCGGCTTATTGCACTCATTAATGATGATAGTGAGGTTATCAGGCTTGGCTATATCAGAGCAGCTACAGTATTTTGCGCCTATATTTTCAGCCTTACATATGATGTCATGTCGGGTTATCTGCGTGGCTTTGGCATATCTTTTTTACCATCGCTGCTGACGATTTTAGGTGTCTGCGGTGTACGCTTCCTGTGGGTTGCCTTTGTTTTCCCGGTGTATCATGATTTCCGCACCTTAATGTATGTTTATCCTGTAAGCATGGGTGTGACTGCTGTGTTGATTTTTGCTGCGCTGATGTGGTGCAGGCCGTCCAGGAGATTTGCATAAATACTTTCATAAGCTGTTTTTTACTGCAGAAAAACATTCTACGTGAAATCTTTGCAGATAAAAAAAGCAAACATGTCCGTTATATTTCGCCGGTACGGAAATGTACCGGCTTTTTTGTGTGCTAAAGCTAACTTTATTGCTTATCCGGTTGGAATTTTAGCGTATTTTTGCTATAATGAGTAAAGAGGATTCAAAGGAGGAAGGACCATGAAAATAGAATTTACAAAAATGCATGGTGCTGGTAATGATTATGTCTATGTAGACTGCACCAAGGAGATGCTGCCGAACCCGGGCGCTATTTCCGAATATGTAAGTCATAGACGCTTTGGTATTGGCAGTGACGGTCTTATCTGCGTTTGCAAATCTGACGTTGCTGATTTCAAAATGCGTATGTTCAATGCTGACCGCAGCGAAGGGAAGATGTGCGGTAATGGTGTGCGCTGCGTAGCTAAATTTGTGCATGACAAAGGTCTGACCGATAAAACTACTATTACGCTGGAAACTCTTTCCGGTGTTAAGGAAATTGAGATGGTTGTCGAAAACGGCGAGGTTGTAGGTGCTAAGGTGGATATGGGCAAGCCTGTTTTCCGTGCTACCGAAATTCCGATGAACTGCGACCATTATATTTTTGTTGACCAGGCAATTGTTTTGAATGATAATCATGACGATGTAACCAAAGAAAAGGTTTTCTATAACGGTACGGCAATTTCTATGGGCAATCCGCATTTTGTTACCTTTGTGGATGATGTGGACAGCCTGAATCTGGAGGAGCTGGGACCGCAATTTGAACATCATAAGCTGTTCCCGGAAGGCGTGAATACTGAGTTTGTACAGGTTCTGGACAAGAACACTGTTAAGTTCCGCGTTTGGGAGCGTGGCAGCGGCGAAACCTGGGCCTGCGGCACCGGTGCGAGCGCTGTTACTGTAGCCTGCATTATGCTGAATAAAGCAGGCAAGAAGGGCGAACCGCTCAATGTACATTGCAAGGGCGGGCTGCTCAAGGTTACGCATGAGCTGAACGACCATGTTACCCTGGAGGGCAACGCAGTCGCAGTATTTGACGGCGTAATTGATATTCCTGAGAGTGTTATTAACGAGTAAACAAATTGCTTGAACTACTGGCTGCAGGTATCGCAATGCTTGCAGCTAGTAATTTTTCAGGCGTTTGCTATAAATTTAAAATGATTTTAATAATGGGGGTTTTTCAATGGCATTTGTAAACGAAAACTATTGTAACTTAAAAGAAAGCTATCTTTTTGCTGACATTGCACATAAGGTTAACGCTTATGCTGAGGCACATCCAGATAAAAAGATTATCCGCCTGGGCATTGGTGATGTTACCCTGCCGCTGGCAAAATGTGTTGTTGAGGCAATGGAAAAGGCTGTTGCTGAAATGGGCGTACAAGCTACCTTCCGTGGCTATGGTCCGGAGCAGGGCTATGATTTCCTGCACGAAGCATTAGTTAAATACTATGCATCCTTTGGCGTTACTCTGGCAAGCGATGAAATTTTCATCAGCGATGGTGCTAAGAGCGACTGCGGTAATATTACCGATATTTTCAGTAATGCCAATACAATTCTGATTCCTGATCCGGTATATCCTGTATATCTGGATACCAACGTAATGTGCGGTCGCAACATTATTTATATGGAAGGCAAACCGGAAAACGATTTCCTGCCGATGCCGGACGAAAATGTGAAGGCTGACGTAATTTATCTGTGCTCTCCGAATAACCCGACCGGTGCTGTTTATACTAAAGAACAGCTGGAAGAGTGGGTTGTTTACGCACTGAAAAATGATGCAGTAATCCTTTATGATGCTGCTTATGAAGCATTCGTAACTGATCCGGCAATTCCGCGCAGCATTTTTGTTATCGAAGACGCTAAAAAATGTGCTATTGAGCTGTGCTCTCTGTCAAAAACTGCTGGCTTTACCGGTACACGCTGTGGTTATACTGTTGTACCGCACGCATTGGTACGCAAAACTGAAGGCGGCAAGGAAATGGAGCTGAACAAAATGTGGCTGCGTCGTCAGACCACTAAATTCAACGGTGTTCCTTACATTATCCAACGCGGTGCTGAGGCTGTATTCAGCGAAGAGGGCATCAAACAATGCCGTGAAAACATTGCTTACTATCAGGAAAACGCACGTATCATGATGGCTGGCTTTGATAAGGTTGGCATTAAATATTATGGCGGCGTACATTCTCCGTACATCTGGTTGCAATGCCCGAATGGTATGACTTCCTGGGAGTTCTTCGATTTTCTGCTGGAAAAACTGCAGGTTGTAGGTACTCCAGGTGCCGGCTTCGGTACTATGGGTGAAGGCTACTTCCGTCTGACCGCCTTTGGCAGCCGTGAAAACACTATTGAAGCTATGGACCGCATTGTCAACGGACTGAAAAAATAAGCTTAAGCATTTCAAGCCGTACTGTTTCTTGCGGGAGATAGTACGGCTTTTATGCAGTTATACTCATGTATACATTATATCTGTGCCGGAACGCTTGCTTTTTTGACAGTAATATAGTAAAGTATTACGTAACTTAGTAGATTATTTCACAATGAAAGGTGTGTTTTTGATGAACTTGAAGAAATTTTTGAAAGCTGCCCTGTGCAGTGCTATGGTTGTAGCAATGGCTGTTACCGCTGGCTGCGGCGGTGGCGATAAAAAAGCTGACAGCGGCAAAAAGGTATTGAAGGTTGGTATGGAATGCGCATACGCTCCGTACAACTGGTCCCAACCGTCTGCTGACGGCGGCGCTGTAAAAATCGCCGGCTCTAACGAATATGCTTACGGTTATGACGTTATGATTGCTAAAAAATTAGCTGATTCCATGGGCGCTGACCTGGAAATCCATAAAATCGAATGGGATGGGCTGGCTCCTGCAGTAGTAAGCGGCAAGATTGATGCTGCTATCGCCGGCATGTCCATTACCTCCAAACGTAAAGAGTCCGTTGACTTCACCAAACCTTACTACTATGCAACTGTAGTAGCACTGGTTAAAAAGGATTCTCCGCAAGCTCAGGCTAAGAGCGTTGCCGACCTCAAAGGCTCTGTTGCTACCTCTCAGCTGAATACCATCTGGTATGACCAGATTGACCAGGTTCCGGACGTTAAAAAGCTGCCTGCTATCGACAACGTTCCCGGCATGATTGTTGCGCTGAAATCCGGCAAATGCAACCTGATCGTAACCGATATCCCGACTGCTAAGGCTGCTGCTTTTGCTAACCCCGAACTGACCATGGTAACCTTCCCTGAAGGTCAAGGCTTCAAAACTTCTAAAGAAGATGTTGAAATCGGTATTGCTATTAAAAAAGGCAACAAGGAACTGGCAGACGCTATGAACAAGGTTCTGGGCGGTATGACCGATGCTGACTTCAATAAGATTATGGATGAAGCTATTAAGAAACAGCCTTTGGCAAAATAAGCTGTATAATAATGGAATAGCTGCGTTGCAATAACGAGTTACGCCATTTGCAAGGGGCGGCGGTTGTCGCCCCTTTTTGTATTAAATTAAGGTGGTGTATGTAATGCCGGAAACATTTTTTGGCTGGGTAGTCTACCTGCTGCAGCAATATGGCTCTGTCCTGCTGAAGGGCGCGGTCGTTACTCTGCTGTTGGCAATAGTAGGCACATTTGTTGGCTGTATTATCGGCCTTATTGTTGGTGTTATTCAAACAATTCCTTTAGAGGATAACGACAGCAAGGTTAAGAGAACTTTGGTGCGCTGTTTGCAGCGCTTATTAGACGCTTACGTAGAGGTGTTCCGCGGTACGCCTATGATTGTACAGGCAATGGTTGTTTATTATGGTGCAATGAGCCTGTTCGATATCGATATGTCACCGCTGTTTGCCGGCTTTTTGGTTGTTTCTATCAATACCGGTGCATACATGGCAGAAACTGTGCGTGGCGGTATTGAATCTGTTGACCCGGGACAAAAGGAAGCAGCAATTGCTATCGGTATGGACCATATCCAGACTATGCGTTGCGTTATTCTGCCGCAGGCTCTGCGCAACGTTATGCCGCAGCTGGGCAACAACCTGATTATTAATATCAAGGATACCTCTGTATTGAACGTTATCTCCGTAACAGAGCTGTATTTTGCTTCCAAGTCTGCCGCAGGTGTATATTACAAATACTTTGAGATTTTCTTCATTACCTGCGTAATTTATTTTATTATGACCTTTACCGCTTCCCGCCTGCTGCGCTGGTTGGAAAGCAAGATGGATGGCCCTAAGGATTATCAGCTGGTTACCTATGACCCGATGATGGATCCTTGCGGTGATATTCCTCTGCCTACTAAGAAGCCGAAAGGACGGTACTAAGCTATGGAAAAGGAACTTTTGTTATCAGTCCATGATTTAAAGAAAAGCTTTGGCGAGCGTGAAATTTTAAAGGGCATCAGCTTTGATGTCCGTCGCGGTGATGTTGTCTGCATCATCGGTCCTTCCGGCAGCGGCAAGTCTACGCTCATCCGCTGCGTGAACTATTTGGAGCATCCGACTGCCGGCACCATTGATTACCGTGGTACGGATGTCAACGAAGCTTTCAAAAAGCTCACTATGTATCGTACTAAGGTAGGCATGGTGTTCCAATCCTTTAACCTGTTTAACAATATGACTGTTCTGGAAAACTGCATGGTAGGTCAGGTTAAGGTTCTTGGCAAAAGCAAGGATGAAGCTCGCACAACTGCGCTGAAATATCTGAAGCATGTTGGTATGGACACTTATGTAAATGCGAAACCGCATCAGCTGAGCGGCGGTCAAAAGCAGCGTGTGGCAATCGCACGTGCGCTGGCGCTGGAGCCGGAGGTTCTTTTGATGGACGAGCCGACAAGCGCATTGGACCCGGAAATGGTTGGCGAGGTTCTGCGCGTTATCCGCGACCTGGCTAAGGAAGGCCTGACGATGGTTATCGTAACGCATGAGATGGCTTTTGCCCGTGACGTTTCTAACCGTGTTATCTTTATCGACCAGGGTGTAATTGCTGAGGAAGGCGAGCCGCAGGAGCTGTTTACGCATCCGAAGAATAAACGTACCCAGGATTTCTTAAGCAGATTTGCTAACGCTTAAGCTAATTTTATAACGTAGCTTTGCTCTCTGTTTCAAGGTATACCTTGAAGCAGGGAGCTTTTGTTTTGCGATGAGCTTTTATCATAACCGAGAGATGCAAGAAGAAATTATAAGTCAACGCAGGAATTTTATTTATTGCTGTAGAATTTCTATTAAGGCGAGGAATATCTCTGCTTAGAAAGAGTTAAAGGTAGTGATAAAAATGATGAAGGTTTTGCGAAGTGTTTTGCTTTGCGCTTTACTGTTGACTACTCATACAGCATTTGCCGCTAAGGGCACTCTGTTATATATACCCATGGACAACAGACCGGTGTGCCTTGATTACACAGTGCAGACGATGCAGGCTGCAGGCTGGGATGTACAGCTGCCGCCGGCCGAATATATTGCCGGTGCTCAGTCTGCCGGTCAGCCGGAAAAGCTTTTTAACTGGCTGGAGGCTAAGGCCGGTGAATCGGTAGCCATTGTTGCTTCCTCCGATGCTTTGCTTTATGGCGGGCTGGTAGCATCGCGCACACATGAAATTTCGCCGGAGCTTCTGCAGCAGCGTGCTGAACGCCTGGTAGAGTTGAAAAGGCAACACGGCGGACAGAAGGTTTATGTATTTACTACTATTATGCGCTCGCCTAAGGCCAGCAGTGCGCCGACAGAGCCTGCATATTATAAGGAATGGGGCCCTAAGATTTTCCGTTTGGGAGAGCTGGAGGACAAGCTGGAGCTTAAGCAGATTAAGCGTAGAGAGGTAAAGGAGTTGGCGGAACTGCGCAGCAGCATTCCCCGGGAAATACTTGCTGATATGTTTACACGCCGCAGCAACAATATCCGCGCTACGGAGCTTTTGCTGCATGGTGTGGAAAGCGGCGACTTTGATTATATGCTTATCGGACGTGATGATACTGCAGCATATTCTCAGGCACATCGGGAAGCACGCGAGATGGATATTCTGGTAAATGAGCTGCCTAAGGAGAAAATTCGTTTCTTCGCCGGCGCAGATCAGCTTGGCCTGCTGCTTTTGAGCCGTGCTGCTAACCGTCTGCAGTATGAGCTGCCTTTGGTAAATGTAACCTATGCTGCCGGCATGGGCGGTAAAACAGTGCCTACCTACGAGGATGATACTGTGGCCGTTAGTGCCAAGCAGCATATCTATGCGGCAGGTGCCTTCCCGGTACGTGCACGTAAAAATACCGATTTGGTATTGGCTGTCAACACTCCTGCCGATGGTGTGACGCATGAGGCGTCTGATGCAAGCAACAGCTACAAGGCATTGCCTGCTACCGTAAATTTCGTCAATAAGATTGAGCGCATTCTTGAGCATCACCATCCGGTGACTGTAGCTGATATCCGCTTTGGCAATGGTGCGGATAATGCTTTGGTCAAGACCTTGTTTGACAAACAGCTTGCGTATCGTCTGGCTTCCTATGGCGGTTGGAATACCGCAGGCAACAGCCTGGGCTTTGCTTTGGCGCAGGGCCTGCTGCAGAAGCAGCTGCCGCCGGAAGCAAGAGAAAATCTGCTTAATGTGCGTTATCTTGATGATTGGGCATATCAAGCGAATGTGCGCATGCAAACTTATCAGCAGCTTATCTGGCCTAACTATTGGCCCAACGGCGGACTGAATGAGGAGCAGCGTACTGCGGCGGAAGAGTTTATTACCCGGGAAATCAGTAAGGTAAGCAAGCCGTATATGGGCAATACTGCCGAAGAATATAAATTTACGCTGCCGTGGAGCAGAATGTTTGAAGTAAAGGTGGAGCGATAAAATGTCAATGAAGTATACGCTTCGCCTTGCGAAGCCTGACGATGCCGAAAAGCTGCTGGAAATTTACGCGCCCTTCGTTATCAGCAGCGATAGGACGCTCAGTGATGTATCATTTGAATATGAGGTACCGTCGGCAGAAGAATTTACCGAGAGAATCAAAAATATTTCTGCGCACTATCCTTATATAGTTTGTGAGCACGAAGGCAGACTGCTTGGTTATGTTTATGCTCATCCTTATATTCAGCGTGCTGCCTACCAGTGGGGCGCTGAGGTAACTGTTTATTTGGCACCCGAGGGGCAGGGACGCGGCCTGGGCAAGGTTATGTATGAGGCGTTGGAGGCTTTACTGCGTCTGCAGGGAATAGTTGTGACTTATGCCTGTATTACTGCCAGCAATGAGCACAGCGTCAAAATGCATGAGGCTTGCGGTTATAAAATTATCGGTACCTTCAATAATACAGGCTTCAAGCACGGCCATTGGCTGGATATGGTGTGGATGGAGAAGATTATTGCCGAACATCCCGAGCAGCCTGAGCTGATCGAGAAGATAGGCGAGCTGCCGCCGGAAACCGTGACAGCAGTTTTAAAAGAGGCTTCGGCAAGGCTGCAGTAATAGCTTAGCAGAAAGCAGTTTTTGTGTATTAGCGTAACAGTATTTTAAGAAGCTGTTGTAAGATTTTAGCAGAAAAAGAAAAAGCACTGTCAGCTCTATCTGGTATAAAAATATCAGTGAGCAGACAGTGCTTTTGTGCTTTTAGATGTTCTTCCAGGGGATAGCCTTTCTCTCCAACCATTGCAGGAACAGGTTAAAGAGCAGGCCGAGCAAGGACAATACAATAACTCCGGCCATCAAGCGGTCGGTAATCATCAAATCGCCGTAATGCAGGATGAGGGCGCCGATGCCGACCTGGGCAGCAATCATTTCTGCTGCTACCAGCAGCAGCAGAGATGTGCCGGCGGCAAGGCGCAGACCTGCGAAAATCATAGGTAAGGCGTTAGGCAGAACAACACTTTTCATCGTTTTCCACCAGCTGGCGTTAAAGCTGACTGCAACCTTGATAAGCAGTGTATCAACATTTTTGACCCCGCTGTAGGTGTTCATTGCTACCGGAAAGAAGACGCCGAGCGCAATAATCGTTACCTTCGACAGCTCGCCAATTCCCAGCCAAAGAATAAACAACGGTAGCAAAGCGATTTTAGGGATAGGGTAAAGCGCGTTGACTATAGGATTGCCGATTTTATCTGCCAGTGCCGAGGTACCGGTAACAAGACCGACTGCAAGGCCGATAAGGCTGCCGATAGCAAAACCGATTAGGATACGGTATATGCTGGCGGCCAGACTAACGCCGATTTCGCCGTCAGCAAGCATGGTAAGCAGAGCGCTGATAATCTGGCTGGGTGCTGGCAAAAACAGAGAAGAAACCAGGCCGCAGCGGCAGATAGCCTCCCAAAAGAGCAGCAGGATGATGATGGAAGCAACGCTTACCCAATGCGGATAGGTCTTTTGCCAATGCGTCATACGGTTGCGTACGATATATTCGTTAGCTGCGCTCGCAGCAGTTTTCTTTTCAGGCATTGTATTCCACCTCCATTAAGGCAGCACGCGCATCCTTGCTGATATGCTCCCAGATGATACGGACAAATTCCGCAATTTCGTCTGTGTGCTCCGTCTTAGCACGGTCGGCACGCGGAATATCAATCTGCAGTATTTTGCTGACCTTTCCGGGGCGACGCGAAAGCAGTACAACTCTGTCAGCAAGCATTACTGCCTCCTGAATATTATGTGTCACATAGAGCGTGGTCAGACGCGTCTTTTCCCACAGCGTTACCAGCTCCTCCTGCATGATGGTGCGTGTTTGCGCATCCAAGGCAGAAAACGGCTCATCCATCAGCAGCAGGTCAGGCTCGATAGCTAAAGCACGGGCAATGCCAACGCGCTGACGCATACCGCCGCTTAATTGGTGCGGGAAGGATTTTTCAAAGCCCTTTAAGCCTACCAGCTCAATGTAATGCTTAATGCGTGCTTCCTTTTCGTCTGCTTTCATGCCTGCTGCTTCCAAACCGAAGGCAATATTATCATGCACATTACGCCAGGGGAAGAGGCCTGTTTCCTGAAAGACGATGCTCATGCGAGGCTCATAGCCTGCAGCGACATCAGTAAATTTTACGTTACCGCTTGTGGGCTCCAAAAGCCCGGCAGTTATATTGAGCAAGGTTGATTTACCACAGCCAGACGGTCCTACCAATGCTACAAATTCTTCCTTATTAATGCTGAGATTAATATCCTGCAAAACAGGAAGCAGCTTACCGCTGGTGGTGGTGAAATCCTTGCAGATATTTGCGATTTCTAATTTCATTTTCTACCATCCTCCAAAAAGACTGGCGCTAATATATCAGTCGCAGCGTTTTGGTGCTAAAGCATCGTCAACGCATTTTGCAGCTGTTACATTTACGCCAGTCTTGCTTTAATACAATAGTTTATTTCTTCATTGCTTCATCCAGAAAGCTGGTGTTGGCAACATCCTTCGCATCCAGTGTGCCGGAAATCATCTTGTTGTCGGTGTACCATTTAATCTGGGTTGCAATATCGCTGACAAGCAGCTTGCCGTCCTTGTCAATATAGGGCAGGCCTGCTTTAATGTCTTCAGCCGGAGCCTTAACGTATTTGGCTACAATATTAACAACTTCTTCCAGCTTTTTGGCATCCTTCTTTTCTACTGCAGCTTCGTAGTAATAGTTGCAGGCTTTGTTGTAAGCACGCATGAAGCGTACTGCCGCATCCTTATTCTTCATAAAGTCAGGTGAATAGAAAATAGCAGAGGTCTGGTAAGGAATAACGTCGCCAACCTGTACGACCAGTTTGCCGTAGCCTGCTTTTTGCACCTTGGTGATGTTCGGCTCGTTTAAGATACAGCCATCAATCTGCTTGCTTTCCAGAGCAGCCATAACAGCACTGAGCTTGCTCAGGGGAATAATTTCCACATCATTGAGGCTCATGCCCTGGGTTTCCAGCATTCTGCCAAGCATATAATGGAAGGTAGAGCCCTTTTGCGTAATACCGATACGCTTGCCCTTCAAATCCTTCAGGCTTTTTACGCCGGCGTTGTAGTTGTCGGTGGTCACAAGCAGTGCAGAAGAGGAATAGCCTTTTTGTTCACGTCCTTTATCCGCAACAATGCCAAGCTTTTGTCCGTTGGCTGCCATGTTATAGAGGCTGGCCGTAATGCCGGTAGCGCCGACATCAACCTTAGAGGAAGCAGTGGATACGGCAATCGGATGAGCGGCATCAAACCATTGTGGTTCGATTTCAATACCTTCTTCAGCAAAGAAGCCCTTATCCATAGCGATAAATAAAGGAGCGCTGCTTGTCAGGCGTAGCATGCCAAGGCTTACCTTAGTTTTTTCTTTGGGTGTGTCTTTTTTTGAATCGTTACCGCCACAGCCTGCAGCTAATACTAATAGGCAAAGGCTGAGCAGAAGAGCAACAATTTTCTTCATTAATAAATCCTTCCCTTCTCCCAAAAAATCATAAAATACCGCTTTTATTCTACACTATTTAACAATAAAAAGCAGTAATATTAATGAAAAAATCGTTTTGAGAAATAAGAAAAAGCCTTTCTGTACGAAATGCAACAGAATTTGACGATGTTTGTGGTACCTTTATGTAAAAAATCTGTGTTTTAACAGCTACTTATAACAAAAAAATGCTATAATATAATAGTACGTTTGAAGAAAGGACGTGAAGACGTGAAGATAAAATGGATGGTGCAAGGCCTGGCCTGCAGCAGCGTAATTTTCTGCAGCAATATTGCTGCTGCAGCTGACACGCTTCTGGCGCAGGTGCCGCTGCAGCTGACAGCAGAGCAGACTGTTACTGCCGAGCTTTGGGGTGACCGGTTGCCTAACGGTTACGCCAATGATCTGCTTATTATGATTAAGGATAAGGACAAGAAGCTTTTGACGGCTCATGCACCTTCTATTAAGGGCGGGTATAATTGCCAGCTGCAGCCTATTAAGCTGTGGGCAGGCAAAAGCGCCAGACAGCAGCTGCTGGTGAGTGCCGCTCAAGGAGATTGGCATGCGCCAAGTGAATATCGTGTGCTTTCCTTTGCTAATAAGAAAAATGTGCGTGAGGTTTTTGGAGCTGCCGAAAGCATGGGACTGGTAACGCAAGCCTTTGCCAAGGACGGCAAAATGCATGTATCCTTAATTGACGGGAACAAATCTGATTTAACCCCGGCAGCAGGCTGCGTGGTCGAAGACGGCAAGCTGGAGTATGGCGGCTTGCATTCTCTCGTAGCACATGATGTAGATAATGACGGTGCAGATGAATTATTGGGCTGTCAGCAGCTGGTGCAGAAAAAGCAGCCTCTGGCAGATGTGGGCGCTATCTGGAAGCAGGACAAGAAAACTAAGGAATGGAAACAGTTTTCCCTGACCATTATGACGCTTGCGCCTACACCTAAGGATAATACCGTAAATGACGGCAAGGATTTTTCTGCAGGAACATTGTTGGTACGCAAAATGGTAGTTCCCGGCGGTGAAGCAACCTTCCCGGTTTTTGCCGACAAGGATGTAGAGCTGCAAAATAAAATGAATAAGCTGCTGCAGGATGAGTGCAAAGATTATCTGGAGCATTTTTACAAGGGTGAGGCAGATATGGCATTTAAGGTGATGCGTGCTGATGAGCAGATTCTGAGCCTGCAGCTGATTAGCGGTAAAAACAGCTTTATCCACCATCAGATAAATATTAATCCGCAGACTGCCGAAAAAATCAGCCTTAATGAAGTGCTTAACGTTAAGGATAAGGATTTGCTGCCGCTGCTTAATCTGCTGAATACCAATAAGAAGGTTGTATATAAGGACAGACTGCCGGATGAATGGTATATTGAAGGAGATAATCTGTTTTTGATGCAGCGTATTGATGGCGTAGACCAGGTATCGGGTTTTGCTTTGGGCAATCTGCATAAATTTTTGCTGAAAAAAGAGCTGTTGAACAGCAAAAAAACTGACTGGTCAGTCAGCAAAATTTGTGAGAAGAAGATAATTGAAGAAAATGCAAGGAAAAACGGCAAAAACAGTTTAAATGCCGTTTGCTTTTCTGAAAAATGTCTATTATAATGGTAGTATTCTGAAACTGGAACAGGCATATTTTCAGGTAGAGGTGTAACAGCCTTATTGGTTATTATATATATTGAGTAGTTTCAGAGTGAAGGTGAAGGAGGTTTTTTTATGTTAAGTTTTATTCGCTCCGGCCGTGCGAGAAAAGCAATGGCTGCGGCGCTGGCGGCAACCTTTGTACTGAGCGTTGCAGGCTGTGGTCAAAAACAGCAGCAGGGCGGCAATAAGGCAGCTTTGGTTAAAACCATGAAGGTTATTAAGCGTGACACCCCTCTGGTATATGATTATACAGGCTTTGTACAGGCTCAGCAGGAAATGGAGCTGAAGGCTCAGGTAAGCGGTCAGATTACAGCCAAGTATTTCAAGGGCGGTGACAATGTAAGTGCAGGCCAGACCTTGTATGCTATTGACCAGCGTACTTATCAGGCCAACGTGCTCAACGCGCAGGCAGGCCTGGCTAATGCCCGTGCGGCTTTGGCTAACGCAGCTCTGAATGCAGAGCGTTACAGCACTCTGTATGCACAGAATGCAATTTCCAAGCAGGTTCTGGATAACGCTATTATGCAGCGTGACCAGGCACAGGCTTCTGTAAATGCGCAGGAAGCAATTCTGGAAAATGCGCAGATTAACATGACCGATACAAGCGTTTCCGCTCCGTTCAGCGGCCGTATTGATACTACCGCGCTGGAGGTTGGTAACTATGTAACCGCAGGTCAGACTACTCTGGCCAAAATAAGCAATACTGACCCGGTATTTGTACAGTTCAGCATTGCTGAGCCGGAATATCTGAAGCTTTCCGGTGCTCATGATAACAGCGGCGCTGCTTCACTTGACAACCTGACTGTTGTTTTGAGCGATGGCAGTACCTATGATTTGAAAGGCAGCGTTGCAGAGGTTAACCGCGGTATCAACGACAACACCGGTACCATGACAGTCAAGGCTTTGTTCAGAAATCCTGCACATCGTCTGTTGCCCGGCATGTTTGCTCACGTACAGGCAACCGCAGGCACCAAAAAGGATGCTCTGTTGATTCCGCAGCGTGCAGTTGTTGAATTGATGTACAAGAAATTTGTTTATGTTGTTGGCAGCGATAACAAGGTTACCATGAAGGAAGTAACTCTTGGTCCTTCTGTTGGCCGTTTCTACATGGTTGAAAGCGGTCTGACCGGCGATGAGACAATCGTAGTTGAAGGCACCGGTAAGATCAGACAGGGTGCTCAGGTTAACCCGCAGCCGATGACTGAGGCTGATCTGGATACTACTGTTGACAACAGTGCTACCGCCGGCAAGAAGCAATAAGGAGGTTGGCTAGATGGCTCGTTTCTTTATTGATCGCCCAGTATTTGCGATAGTACTGGCGATTATTATTACCTTATTGGGTGCGATTGCCGGCTTTAGCCTGCCTATCGCCCAATATCCTAACATTACCAAACCGCGTATCAGCGTAAACACCAACTATGTCGGTGCAAGTGCCGATATCGTTGAAAAGGCTGTAGCACAGACCATTGAGCAGAAGGTCAGCGGCGTAGAAAATATGCTGAACATGTCCTCTGTAAGTACCTCCAGTGGTGAATACAAGCTCAATGTTGAATTCAACCTGGAGAAAAACGCAGATATTGCTTCTGTAGAGGTGCAGAACCGTGTATCCCAGGCAACCAGCTCTCTGCCGAGCGAGGTTTCCGGCTACGGTGTAACCACTGCTAAGGAATCTGCCGAGACCATTATGTATTTTGGCCTTTATTCTCCGAAAAATACTTATGACGCTATGTTCTTAAGAACATATGCGGATGCAAACTTCCTTGATGCCGTAAAGCGTGTTAAGGGCGTATCTACCGTTGGTGAATATGGTCCGGAATATGCAGTCCGTATCTGGCTGAACCCTGAAAAAATGGCGCAGCTGGGCGTAACGGTAACAGATGTTTCCAACGCTATCAAAACACAGAACGTACAGGCTGCGGTTGGTTCTATCGGTAACCGTCCTACTGTTGACAAGCAGGAGCGTACCTATTCCGCAAGTGCTCAGGGCCGTCTGAATACACCTGAGGAATTCGGTAACGTAATTATCCGTTCCAACAACGGCGATAACCTGAAGCTGAAGGATATCGCAACTATTAAAGAAGGTCCGCGTAATGACCTTATTACCAGTAAGCTCAACGGCGGCGATTCCGTTGTATTCCCGGTATCCTTGACCTCTGATGCGAATGCTATCGAAACTGTTAAGAATATCCGCGAGGTATTAAAGGACGCAGAAAGCCGTTTCCCTGATGATATGAAGCTGGTCGTTATTCAGGATAACACCCAGTTTATTACCGAATCTCTGGAGAAGGTTGCTCATACATTTGTTGAAGCCTTGATTCTGGTTATTCTGGTAGTATTTATGTTCCTTGGCAGCTGGCGTGCAACCTTGATTCCTATTCTGGCTGTACCGGTATCCTTGGTTGGTACCTTCGCTTCCTTTGTAATTTTAGGTTTTACCATCAACACTTTGACTGCCTTTGCGATGATTCTGGCTATCGGCCTTGTTGTCGACGACGCTATCGTTGTAGTAGAAGCGGTTGAACATCATATTCAGGAAAACGGTATGTCTCCTAAGGAGGCAACCTACCGTGCTATGAATGAGGTTTCCGGCCCTGTTGTGGCTATTGCCTTCGTACTGTCTGCGGTATTTATTCCTGTAGCCTTCACTGGCGGTACTGTCGGTGAATTGTACAAGCAGTTTGCGATTACGATTTCTGTATCCATGATGCTTTCTGCTATCGTAGCTTTGTCCCTGACTCCTGCACTCTGCTCCTTGATTCTGGTCAAGAAGGAGGAGGCGCCGAAGGGCTTTATCGGCAAGGCTGTAAAAGCATTTGACGATTGGTTTGCAAGAACGTTGGCTAAATACGTGAAAAACGTTGAAGGCTGCATCCGTAAATCTAAACTGATTCTGACCTGTCTTGTTGTTGTTGTTATCTGCATCGGTTTCCTGGCCAAGGCAACGCCGACAGGCTTTGTACCGAACGAGGACCAGGGCATGACTGCTGTATCCATCGCTTTGCCTGAGGGTGCTTCCAGTAACCGTACGCAGCAGATTATGGCAGGCCTTGCACAAAATATGAGAAAGCTCCCCGGCGTTAAAAACGTTATGGAGGTTAGCGGTATTGATATCCTGTCCATGGGCCAGAAGGCTAACGCTGGCCTGGCAGTAGTTACTATGGAGGACTACAGCAAGCGCAGCAACAGCGTACAGGATGTTATTCCGATGATTTTCGGCATGGGCGCACAGATTCCTGATGCAACCGTTATGGCCTTCCAGCCGCCTTCTCTGCCTGGTGCTTCCAGTACCGGTACTCTGAGCCTGTACCTCATGAACCTTGGCGGTGAGGATGTTAACACTATGGGTGAGCGTGCTAACGAATTTTTGGCTGCTTGCCGTAAGCGTCCGGAAATCGGTATGCTGTACACTACTCTGAATACTAATACTCCTATGTACCAGTTCGAGGTTGACCGCGAAAAGGCACAGTCCTTGAATGTTCCTGTAGCTACCGTTTATTCCGCATTGCAGGCTTTCTTAGGCGGTAACGAAATCAACGATATCAATAACTTCGGCCGTACCTGGAAGGTTGTTATGCAGGCTGATGAAAAATATCGTACCGGTGTAGAGGATATGCGTTACTTCTTTGTACGCAGCAATGACGGCAAGTCTATTCCGCTGAATACACTTGTAAAGCCTACTCCTAAGAACAGCTCTGTTGTTATGACACGCTTTAACGGTGCCAGTGCGATTAAGATTTCCGGCGACCCTGCCAGCGGTTATTCCTCCGGTCAGGCTATGGCTGCTATTGAAGAGGTTGCTAAGCAGGTTCTGCCTAATACCTATACCTACGAATGGACCGGTCAGAGCCTTGATGAGATTGAAGCCGGCAGCCGTTCAACTCAGATTTTCATTATCTCTCTGATTTTCGTATTCCTTTGTCTGGCAGCTCTGTATGAAAGCTGGACAATTCCTCTGGCAGTACTGCTGTCTGTACCTTCCGCAGTTTTCGGCTGCTTCCTGGTACAGTATGCACGTGGCCTGCAGAATGACGTTTATATGCAGATTGGTCTGATTACACTGATTGGTCTGGCAGCAAAGAACGCTATTCTGATTGTCGAATATGCTAAGATGAATATGGAGCAGGGCATGGATGTTGTACATGCGGCTGTTGAGGCTGCTCATGTCCGTCTGCGTCCTATTCTGATGACATCCTTTGCCTTCATCTTAGGCTGTCTGCCTCTGGCTATTGCTACCGGCCCGGGCGCCGGTGCGCGTGTATCTATGGGTAATGCCGTAGTAGGCGGTATGACCATCGCTACACTCTTTGGTATCTTCCTGATTCCTGTACTCTTTGTAGTTGTTGAACGTTTCTTCAGCCGCAAAAAGAAGGGGACTCCCGAAGACAATGTAACCGAACAGCTGTAATGCTGCTAAAAAACGCCGCTCGTTTGAGCGGCGTTTTTAATTTTCAATAGCTGGTGTTAGGCAGTAAAATACATATTTTTAACTTTATACATAAATAATAGCATAGAAGTTAATGGTTATTCTGACTTGAAAAGCAAGCTCTTTGAGCTTGCTTTTTTAAGTTACATAACTAAACTAATCTCTTACAATAACAAAAATGCTTTTTAAATTTTAATAACAATAACAAATTTAAAACGAATACAATCTGTAAGTAAACTAAGACCGTCCGTTTATTATGTGTGACATAAGCAACGGAATAACAGCAGAATTATTTTTATACTTAATTCAGCAAGGCAAAAAGGGGTGTTTGAAGTCAAATATCCGGAAGCATATTGCGGTAAATATTATATTTAAATTTATTTGGAAGGGGTGATTTATATGGGTTCCGTAACAACTAATCCGTGGCTGATTTCTATTATCAACATGACAATCGTTTTTGGTGTGCTCATTGCTTTAGGTGTACTCATGAGTATGATTCAGTTGGTTGACCCTACTAGAAATAAGCATTGAAGCAAATGATGCACTTTTTCCTTGTCTGATCTATTAAAAAATGCACTTATTTTCCCGATATGGGCCAAGAGGAGGATTATTCTATGTTTGAGGCATTTATCGTCGCTTTGGCTTCTGTTTGGGCAGACTCAGGTTTTTCTGCTCTGACAAGTGGCAACGTAATTATGATTGGCGTTGGTCTGGTTCTGCTTTATATGGCTATAGGCAAAGGTTTCGAGCCTTTGCTGTTGTCACCAATTGCTTTTGGTTGTATTCTGGCTAACATTCCTAAAAACGGTTTCGAACAGCCGGGTGTTATGTCCGTTATTATGTACGGTATTCACCATGAAGTATTCCCGCCGTTGATTTTCCTGGGCGTTGGCGCAATGACCGACTTCGGTCCGCTGATTGCTAATCCTAAAACCTTGCTTTTAGGTGCTGCTGCTCAGATTGGCGTATTTGTATCTTTGATGGGAGCTATGGCTTTGGGATTTACTGTACAGGAAGCATCCGCTATCGGTATTATCGGCGGTGCTGACGGCCCGACAGCTATTTATCTGGCAGCTAAAATGGCTCCGCATCTTTTGGGTGCTATTGCCGTTGCAGCTTATTCCTACATGTCCCTGGTACCGCTGATTCAGCCGCCTGTAATGAAGCTGTTTACTACCGAAAGAGAACGTAAGATTGTTATGGAGCAGCTGCGTCCGGTAAGTAAATTTGAAAAGGTTGTTTTCCCGATTATGTGCACCATCGTTATTTCTCTGCTGCTGCCGCCGGTAACAGCTTTGATCGGTATGCTGATGCTTGGTAACCTGTTCAAAGAAGCAGGCTGCCTGGACCGTCTGAGCGACACTGCACAGAATGCATTGATGAACACTGTAACCATCATGCTGGCTACAGGTACCGGCCTTACCATGAGTGCTGATGCCTTCCTGAACTATCAGACTATCCTGATTATCTGCTTAGGTTTGGTTGCTTTTGCTGCAGGCACCTGGGGCGGTGTAATATTCGGTAAGATTATGTGCATGGTAGACGGTGGCAAGACTAACCCGTTGATTGGTTCCGCCGGTGTATCCGCAGTTCCTATGGCTGCCCGTGTATCTCAGATTGTCGGTCAAAAGGCTAACCCGGCAAACTTCTTATTAATGCATGCTATGGGTCCTAACGTAGCAGGCGTTATCGGTACTGCAGTTGCTGCAGGTACTATGCTGGCTATGATTGGCCCTGTTGCTAAATAAGCAGTTATTGTGATAACTCTCCCTAAAAAAGTAAAGCCCGTCCGATTTTTTACCGGATGGGTTTTGCTTTTATTTAACTTTAAATAGACGTGCATTCATTAGGCTGTGCCTGTTTGAAAGCAAAAAAATAACCAGTTCGCAGCTGGTTATTTTTTATTGCCAAAACTAAATTCGCAGTCGTTTCAGCATTCTCCCAATCTCTCTAAAGACAAATTGAAAACTGAGAGGATATTAAATTGTTGCTTTGCAGTATTTATTTTAGCAAACTCAAAATGACAATCTGTTGCACAGGCAACAAAAACGATTAATGAACTTTTGAAATAGTATAGAAGTTAAAGTGAAATGATTATGTAAATAAAGTAACTGTTTGACGGAAAACAGTGTGGCCTGTGCAACAGAAGATAAAAAAATATAACTTTATACTTATTAAAGTAAGATAAGCATCGCGCTTATAGAACCTAGTTCCCCTTTAATTATCTTAGGAAGAGGTGATAAACAGTGGGTCCTGTAACAACAAATCCATGGCTGATTGCCATAATCAACATGACCATTGTCTTTGGAGTTTTAATCGGATTAGGTATGTTGATGAGTTTAATTCAGGTAGTTGATCCTACCAAGGCTAAATAAAATTTAGCTGAAACAAGGTTTCAAAGCAGTGCTGCTGCTTTAAGCAGCTTCATAAGAAGAAATGACATTTTCTGATGTTCTGCTTGCTTCGCCAAGCAGACCACAGGTAGACTAGGGGAGACTGTGGTGATGCAGTTAAAATGGAAGTGTTATAGCATTATTGTGAAGCTTATTTGCACTTATAACATCCCAATTAAGGGAAACAAGGAGGAAAAATTCACATGTTTGAGGCATTTTTTGTTGCTTTGTCTTCTGTATGGGCAGACTCCGGCTTCTCTGCACTGACTGGCGGTCATATAATCATGATCTGCGTTGGTCTGGTTCTGCTTTATCTGGCTATCGCTAAAGGTTTCGAGCCTTTGCTGCTGTCCCCGATTGCTTTCGGTTGTATTCTGGCTAACATTCCTAAAAACGGTTTCGAAGAACCTGGTGTTATGTCCGTTATTATGTACGGTATTCACCACGAAGTATTCCCTCCGTTGATCTTCTTGGGCGTAGGCGCTATGACCGACTTCGGTCCTCTGCTGGCTAACCCGAAAACCCTGCTCCTGGGTGCTGCTGCACAGGGCGGTGTATTCGTAGCTCTGCTGGGCGCTATGTTGCTTGGCTTCACCGTACAAGAAGCTGCTGCTATCGGCATCATCGGTGGTGCTGACGGCCCGACTTCCATTTACCTGGCTGCTAAAATGGCTCCTCAGCTGTTAGGTGCAATCGCAGTTGCTGCTTACTCCTACATGTCTCTGGTTCCGCTGATTCAGCCTCCTATCATGAAACTGTTCACCACTGAAGCTGACCGTAAAATCGTTATGGAGCAGTTGCGTCCGGTTTCTCACTTCGAAAAAGTTGCATTCCCGATCATGTGCACCATCGTTATCTCCCTGCTGTTACCTTCCGTAACCGCTCTGATTGGTATGCTGATGCTTGGTAACCTGTTCAAAGAAGCTGGTTGCCTGGATCGTCTGTCCGACACCGCACAAAATGCTCTGATGAACACCGTAACCATTATGCTGGCTACCGGTACTGGTCTGACCATGAGTGCTGATGCATTCCTGAACTATCAGACAATCCTGATCATCATCCTTGGTCTGGTTGCTTTCATCGGCGGTACTGCTGCCGGCGTTATCTTCGGTAAGCTGATGTGCATGGTAGACGGTGGCAAGACCAACCCGTTGATTGGTTCCGCTGGTGTATCCGCAGTTCCTATGGCTGCTCGTGTATCTCAAGTTGTTGGCCAAAAAGCAAATCCGTCCAACTTCCTGTTGATGCATGCTATGGGTCCTAACGTAGCAGGCGTTATCGGTACTGCAGTTGCTGCAGGTACCATGCTGGCTATGATCGGTCCTGTTGGTAAATAATCTATACTGAAACTCCCCTGAGGACGCGCTGCAAGGCGCGTCCTCTTAATTTTTGCCTAGAAAGTGTTCTGGAATAATAAACTGTCACATTATGAACAAAAAAGATGGTGATTTTGTGTCCTCAATCAGTGGACATGCGCTGTGGGATTACATTTAATTCGAAAAGTAAAATTAGCACCAGCTGTTAAAAATAACTTATAGGAGGTACTAAAAAAATTGCGTGAATCGTAAACCCTTGATACAATGGGCTTTGGAGCAGAAAGCTGTAAATTATCAGAGCTAATTTTATAAAGAGAATTAAGATAATTTTCAGATAAAACTGGCATATGCATTTCAAAAATCATTTACTTAAAGTTTAACTTAATTCCGGAAAAGCATATAAAAGTATAAAAATAAAATACCATGATAGCGGTGTACATAAAATACAATATAGAAGTACGCAACAAAAAAACACTGTTTACGTTAATAATGTAAATTTTTCAATAAAATAACTTTTTATTTTACGCTTATAGTGTTATAATAGGTACATGGAAATGCAAGAAAATACATAAGCAAATTCCATAAGCTCTTTGAAAACTACATATTAATAGCTGATATAGAATGCCTCCCTCGGCATTGTATATAAATTAATTTTAAAAGGAGGAACATAAAATGTCCCCAGCAATCAAATGTCTTATTTTGTTGGCAGTAGTTGCATTATTATTTGTAACCGAACTTATCCCTCTCGCAGTTACTGCTACCGGCGCAGCTATCGCATGCGGCCTCTTAGGCTTGATTCCTGCAAAACAAGTATTCAGCGGTCTGTCTAACTCTACCGTTGTTCTGTTCGCAGGCATGTTCGTAGTTGGCGCTTCCATGTTCTACACCGGCCTTGCACAAGAAATCGGTAATACCGTAGTTAAAATGTGCGGCACAGGCGAAAACAGCCTGATGTTCGGCCTGATGATCGTTGGTACCGTACTGTCCGCAGTATTGTCCAACACCGGTACCGCAGCTTGCTTACTTCCTGTAGCACTCGGTATCTGCTCCGCAGCTAAGATTCCTGCTTCCCGTCAGTTAATGCCGTTGGCATTCGCTTGCGGTTGGGGCGGTATCATCACCATGGTAGGTACTCCTCCTAACATCATCGCTACCGGTGCTATGACCGCTGCTGGTCTTGAGCCTTTCGGTTTCTTCGAATTCGCTTGGATTGGTATCCCGGTTTCCGTAGCTGGTATGCTGTACATGATGTTTGTAGGCAAATATTTGCTCCCGAACAAACAACTTGATGCTGACCAAGAAATCGAGCAAGAAATCGAAGCAAATGAAACCTCCAAATCCAAACAAATCGTTTCCGGCGTTATCCTGCTGGCAGTTGTTCTGGTAATGGCTCTTGGCATTAAAGGTATCACTTTGGAAATGGCAGCAATCATCGGTGCTCTGGTTTGCGTACTGACCGGTTGCTTAACTGAAAAACAAGCATATGCTTCTATCGACTGGGTAACCATCTTCCTGTTCGCTGGCATGATGCCTGTATCTAAAGCAATGGATGTAACCGGCGCTGGTAAACTCATCGCTGAATGGACTGTTGGCCTGATGGGCGGCTCTCCTTCTCCGTTGGTTGTAACTGGTGTACTGTTCATCCTGTCCTGCGGCCTGACTCAGTTCATGTCCAACACCGCATCCGCAGCTCTGCTGTGCCCGATCGGTATTGCAATCTCCAAAAAATTAGGCGCTGACCCGAAGGCAGTTCTGATGGCTATCGCTGTTGCAGCATCCTGCGCATTCGCAACTCCGGTAGGTACTCCTCCGAACACTCTGGTACTTGGCCCTGGCGGATACAGATTCATGGACTACCTGAAAGCTGGTTGCGGTCTCGTAATCGTATGCTTCATCGTATCCCTGATTGTTATTCCGATGGTATGGCCGTTCTTCCCTGGCAAATAATTTGTTAGGTTAGACGCTTACAAGCAAATCAATCCCCGTCACGAAAGTGACGGGGATTTTTGTTGTTCAAAATATGGCTGAGAGCAGCAGAAATACGTGATTTCAAGGGTGAGCATACAGACATATTTTTAATAAAAAAGAGTTGCAAACCGATGAAATCATAAACAAGCAATACTATGTATAAATATACAATAAGCTGAGTAGAAAAACATGTAAAGTACAGGAATAAAATAAATGAAAAAGGCTTGCAAATTTGTCAGAAGTGTGTTAAACTTAACACTGTTGACAATTAAGTAATTAAAGTAAGTGAAAAAGCCGATAAAGTAAGTTATGTAAGTGAAGGCTATTTTAAGTCTTCAATAGCATAGGAGTTGTCGGAAATGTAAGTACTATAAATTTTTAATGATAGAACTTACTGATAACTTGTTGAATTATTTTATTGATGACCTTCAGTGTGTATAGTGACACACAGACAACAAAACATTTTTATTATTTTAAGGAGGAAAACAATGTCCCCAGCTATCAAATGTCTCATTCTTTTGGCAGTAGTTGCATTATTCTTCGTAACTGAACTTATTCCTCTCGCAGTTACTGCTATTGGTGCCTCTGTGGCATGCGGCCTGTTAGGCCTGATTCCTGCTAAGCAAGTATTCAGCGGTCTGTCCAACTCTACTGTAGTACTTTTTGCAGGTATGTTCGTTGTAGGCGCTTCCATGTTCTACACCGGCCTGGCTCAAGAAATTGGTAACACCGTAGTTAAAATGTGCGGCACCAGCGAAAACAGCCTGATGTTCGGTCTGATGATCGTTGGTACTGTAATGTCCGCAGTTCTGTCCAACACCGGTACCGCAGCTTGCATGCTGCCGGTTGCACTGGGCATCTGCTCTGCAGCTAAAATTCCTGCTTCCCGTCAGTTAATGCCTTTGGCATTCGCTTGCGGTTGGGGCGGTATCATCACCATGGTAGGTACCCCGCCGAACATCATTGCAGTAGGTGCAATGAATGCTGCTGGTATCGAGCCGTTCGGTTTCTTCGAATTCGCTTGGATCGGTGTTCCTATCTCTATCGCTGGTATGCTCTACATGATGTTCCTGGGCAAATATCTGCTCCCGAACAAACAACTCGATGCTGACCAAGAAATCGAGCAAGAAGTAGAAGCTAACGAAATTTCCAGATCTAAACAAATGGTTTCCGGCGTTATCCTGCTGGGCGTAATCCTGGTAATGGCTGTTGGTATCCCGGGCGTATCCCTGGAAATGGCTGCTATCATCGGCGCTCTGCTGTGCGTACTGACCGGCTGCCTGACTGAAAGACAAGCTTATGCTTCCATCGACTGGGTAACCATCTTCCTGTTCGCTGGCATGATGCCTGTATCCTCCGCTATGGATAAAACCGGCGCTGGTAAACTCATCGCTGAATGGACTGTTGGCCTGATGGGCGGCGCTCCTTCTCCGCTGGTTGTAACCGGTGTACTGTTCATCCTGTCCTGCGGTCTGACTCAGTTCATGTCCAACACCGCATCCGCAGCTCTGCTGTGCCCGATCGGTATTGCAATCTCCAAAAAATTAGGCGCTGACCCGAAGGCAGTTCTGATGGCTATCGCTGTTGCAGCATCCTGCGCATTCGCAACTCCGGTAGGTACTCCTCCGAACACTCTGGTACTTGGCCCTGGCGGATACAGATTCATGGACTACCTGAAAGCTGGTTGCGGTCTCGTAATCGTATGCTTCATCGTATCCCTGATTGTTATTCCGATGGTATGGCCGTTCTTCCCTGGCAAATAATTTGTTAGGTTAGACGCTTACAAGCAAATCTATCCCCATCACTTAAGTGATGGGGATTTTTGTTTACTAAAATAAGTCAGGCATCTGTTCCTCGCCTCTGGCACTTTCTCGCCAGCCTGGTGATTCAAAATGATAAAGCAACAAATGCTTTGACAATCAAATGCAAATCAACCCCTGTCACGAAAGTGACGGGGGTTTTTGTCATATGTGTTGAATTTTGTTAATGGTGCCATAAAAAAAACACATCTTTTTGCTATACTTGCTTTGACCTCAAAAAGAGTAGAGGTTATAATAGTAAAGGAATATATTTAATAATGAGGGATGCAAAATGATGAGTTTCGTGAAAAAGAATAAATATATCCTCGTAGCGGCTGCGATTTTGCTCGCAGGCAGCTATGGTGGCTATAAATATTATCAAAGTACGCAGGTTACAACTGCTGCTGTTAAGATGGGCGAAGTAAAAAAAGGCAACATTATGCAAACTGTTTCGGCAACCGGCGCATTAAGCGCACAGGATAATGTTGATATCAGCTCCAAGATTACAGGCCGCATTGTTGAGGTACTTGTTAAGGAAAACCAGCATGTCAACGCCGGTGACGTACTGGTGCGCCTTGATGCAACATCTTTGAACGCAACGCTGGCTCAGATGCAGGCCAAGCTGCATAATGCCCAGGCTAACTATGAGCGTAATCTGAACCTGTTGAACCGCGGTGCTATCAGCCAATCAACATTTGACAGCGTGGAGGCCGATTATCTTGTAGCCAAGAGCAACTATGAAAAGGCTGCTTCTGATGTTAATGATACTGTTATTACTACACCGATTTCCGGTTATATTATCGGTAAGCCTACACCGGTTGGCCAGACTATCAGCTCCGGTATCAGCACACCGCAGGTTATTATGTCTGTGGCAACGCTTGATAATATGGAGATTGAAGCACTTGTCGATGAATCCGATATCGGTCAGGTGAAGGACGGGCAAAAGGTAAAGTTTACTGTTGATGCTTATCCCAACGAAACCTTTACCGGCAAGGTCCGCTTGATTTCCCGCAGTGCAACTACGGAAAACAACGTTATCTATTATAAGGTTTATGTTACTGTTGATGATGCTAAGGGCAAGCTGTTGCCGACTATGACAGCAAGAACCGATATTATTATCAACGAGGCTAATGATGTAACGATTGTGCCTTTAAACTGCATATACAGTGAGGGCAACCGCCGTTACGTCAAGGTATATAACGAGAAGACTAAGGAAACACGTGATGTAGATGTAAAGCTTGGCCTGACGAGTGACAGCGAAGTAGCAGTTACGGCAACCGGTCTCAGCATTGGTGACAAGCTGCTGGTGAAGAAGGCTGTCACCAAGCAGAGCAGTAACAGAATGGGCCCACCGCCGATGCACTAAGGAGGCGTTAGCGTTATGTCTGTTATCGAATTAAAAGATATTATGAAAACCTATCAGATGGGCGACAGCGTGGTACACGCGCTTTATCACGTAAATCTTAAGATTGAGCCGGGGGAATTTACTTCTATTATGGGGCCTTCCGGCAGCGGTAAATCTACGATGATGAATATTCTCGGCTGTCTGGACAGACCGACCTCCGGCGAGTATTTTCTTGATGGCAAGGAGATTGCCGGTTATGATGACGACGAGCTGGCGCATACGCGTAATGCGAAGATAGGCTTTGTCTTCCAAAACTTCAATCTGCTGGCTAAGCTGACTGCGCAGGAGAATGTAGCATTGCCGTTAGTATATGCCGGTGTAGACGAGGAAGAGCGCATGGAGCGCGCTAAGAAGGCACTGGAGGCTGTTGGCCTGGGCGATAGGCTGGAGCATAAGCCTATGGAGATGAGCGGCGGCCAGCGTCAGCGTGTGGCCATTGCCAGAGCCTTAATCAATAACCCGGCGATTATTATGGCCGATGAGCCTACAGGCAATCTTGATACCAAATCTAGCTACGAGATTATGGATATTTTTAAGAAAATGAATGAGAGCGGCAAGACGGTGGTTATGGTTACCCATGAACCGGATATTGCCGAGCAGACGAAGCGTATTCTTGTAATGCGCGACGGACAGCTGGTAAGTGATGAATGCAGCGGCGGTAAGACTAATTATGCTGCTATAGAGCTGCAGCAGATGCGTGATGGTACGCAGAGCTGATAAAGGAAGGTAGATATTTATGTTGAATGAAAGCATTAAAATGGCTTTGCAGGGCATGGTCTCCAATAAGCTGCGCACCTTCCTGACGCTTTTGGGTATTATTATCGGCGTTGGCGCCGTTATTGCAATGGTCAGCCTTGGCTTTGGCCTTAAGGAGAATGTCAAGAACAATATCTCTAAGCTGGGCAGTAACCTGCTGATTATTACCTCCGGCGGCCGTACTGCCAGCGGCGCGCGTCTGGCGGCCGGTGAAGGCGTTAAGCTGACGTATGATGATATGCAGGCTATCGAGAAGCAGGTTGACGGTATTGCCAATATTACGGCCAGCGTCAACAAAAGCTATCAGCTGGTTGCAGGTAACCAGAACTGGACCAGCCGTGTCGAGGGTACAACTCCGAGCAACTTTACCATTTCCAGTCTGGAGGTTGAGGACGGACGCATTTTAAACGAGCGTGACCTTGTAAGCCGCGGCAGAGTGGCAGTTATCGGCAAGACTGTTGCTGACAGTCTGTTCCCGGAGGGCAACCCGGTCGGCAAGATTATGCGTATCAATAAGGCACCATTTCAGGTTATCGGGGTTTTGAAAAGCAAGGGACAGGGCAGCATGGGTATGGACCAGGACGACGTGGTTTATGTTCCGCTGACTACGGCACAGAACCGTATGATGGGTATTACGAATGTACAGCGCATCTCGGTGCAGGCTGAGAATGAAAACGTTATTAATGATGTGCAGGCCGATGTGGAACAGGTGCTGCGTACACGCCACAAGATCAAAGAGGGCGATAACGATGATTTTACCGTAGGCAACATGGCGCAGATTATGGAAACTATGATGTCGACGGCTAACAATATTACGATACTTCTCGGCTGCATTGCTGCTATCAGTCTTTTGGTTGGCGGTATCGGTATTATGAATATTATGCTGGTGTCTGTAACAGAGCGTACGCGTGAGATTGGTATCCGCAAGGCTTTGGGCGCTACCTATAATAATATCCTGCTGCAGTTCTTGGTTGAATCCATGGTAATAGGTATTATCGGCGGCACCTTAGGTGTAATGCTTGGTATCGGTGCTTCCTGTATCATCAGCAGTATGGCAGGCTGGAATACAGTTATTTCCGTCTGGGCGATTGTTATCGCAGTAATCTTTTCGGTCGGCATCGGCTTGTTCTTCGGAATTTATCCGGCACGTAAGGCAGCGCTGCTTGATCCGATTGATGCTTTGAGATACGAGTAAAATAATATGATAAAGTGAAGAGAGGTTCTCTTCACTTTATCTCTAAAATTGGAGTAAAAATGACAAAACGAGAACCTAAACCCCCTACATTTAAAGATTATTTGCAGGCCTTTTCAGATTATCTGAGAAGGCCTAAAACTGTTTTTGATTTCAAAGACCGTACAAAGGGAATTTTATTGCTTATTGCGATAATAATTCTGCTGCAGAAGGTTGTGCAAATGCTGAGTGATTGATATAATAAAATAATAGAAAAGTGTTGAGCAAGGAGGATGACTGTGACTGGGAAGGGACTTGGTATTTTAGGCGGGACCTTTGATCCTATTCATATAGGGCATCTGCGTATTGCTGAAGCTGTTTACGAACGTATTGCACTGGAACAAATTATTTTTATCCCAGCTTTTGTACCACCGCATAAGGTAGGACAGGATTATGCGCCGGCAGAGCATCGCTATGCGATGACTGAGCTGGCAGTAAAGCAATATCCGCATTTTACTGTATCAGATATGGAGCTTCAACGTAGCGGCGTATCCTATACGATAGATACACTGCGTGAGCTGCGACAGATGTATCCGGATAAGGAGCTTTACTTTATTATTGGTGCTGATTCGGTAGCTCAGCTGCATACCTGGAATTCGATTGAGGAAATGCTGCAGCTGGCAACCTTTGTAGCTGCCGGCCGACCGGGCTATGATGGTGTGATGGAAGAGGTAGTGCAGCATCTGGGTGCTGCTGCTGCGGAAAGAATTATGCTGCTGCATACACCTGAATATGATATTTCATCTACCGAAATAAGGACAAGGCTGCACGAAGGAGCAAGCCTGGCGGGTTTGGTGCCGCGGGCTGTGGAGCAATATATCAATGCTCACAATTTATATCAAAGGCAGGGATGAAGCAGAAATGATGACAATAGACGAAATGAAACAGCTTTTGCAGGCTTCCTTGCCGCCGAAGCGTTATAAACATTCCGTACACGTTTACGAAACCGCTTTGGAGCTGGCAAAGTCACATAAGCTGCCGGAAGAAAAAATAGCGATTTGTGCGCTGTTGCATGATTGCGGCCGTGAGGTTGCGAGCAAGGACAGTGCGGCCAAGGCAGATGCACTGGGAATTGCTATTGATGATGTAGAACGCAATCAGCCGATTTTGCTGCATGCTAAATTAGGCGTGTACTATGCACAAACTAAGTATGGCGTAAATGATAAGGAAATTTTGGCAGGTATTGCGCAGCATACGACAGGTGCTGCCCACATGACGGATTTGGCAAAGGTTGTATTTTTGGCAGATATGATTGAGCCGGGAAGAGATTTCCCGGGGATAGAGGATTTGCGCAAGCTGGCACATAAAAGCCTTGATAAAGCAATGCTTAAGGCCTATAGCAATACTATAGAATATTTGCTTGCCGGTGGCCAATTAATTCATCCACATTGTATTGATGGCTACAATGAGCTGATGCTGGCGCAGAAAGCAGATAATAAATAGGCGGGGCGAGTATGGAAGAGAATAATAATCAACAACCGCCGTTAAGACACCGCAGAAGGCGCAAGATTCGTTGGGGAAGATTGCTTTGCCTGCTTATTTTTATAGGCCTTTTGGGAACAGCGCTTTTCTGGGGAACCTGCTGGATATATAATAATTTTATCAATCCGCCGCATGTTGGCGTGACTGCAGCAGATGATAAAATACGTGATGACCAGAAGCTCAATGAACGCATTAACGTCCTGCTATTGGGCATTGATGATGGCGACAGCGAAGCAGCGGAAAGTGAGCCTAAACGCACAGATGCTATTATCCTGCTGAGTTTTGATCCGCAGAATAATAAGGTTGCGGTTTTATCTATTCCACGTGATACGATGGTAGTCCTTCCCGGTCATAAGGATCCGGAAAAAATCAATGCTGCCTTTGCTTATGGTGGCGTTGTTATGGCAAAGCAGACAGTAGCTAATCTGTTGCGTGTGCCTATCCATTATTATGCGCTGGCAAACTGGCGTGGCTTTATTGATGTAGTAAATTTAATTGGCGGCGTAGATATCTACGTAGAAAAGGATATGTATTACGAGGATCCTTATGCTGATCTGATTATTGATATCAAGCATGGCTATCAGCATATGGATGGCGAAACTGCCGGTAAATATGTGCGCTTCCGCAAGGATGAGCTTGGTGATATAGGACGCGTGCAAAGACAGCAAAAATTCCTGAAGGCTGCGGCTGAGCAGATGTTTTCTGTACAGAATGTAACCAAGGTAAGCAGTCTGCTGGCAACGCTGGACAAATATGTGGAAACAGATCTTAATACCTTGACGATGCTTAAGGCTGCCAACAGTTTTAAGCTGTTTGGTGATGATAAGCTGCGCAGCTGTATGCTTTATGGCAAATTTGACGATAGCACCGGTGTGAGCTATTGGCGGGCTGACCAGGCTGATGTAAACAAGTCCTTGGATGAGCTGGGAATTCCTTATCTGAAAGAGAAGGAAGAGGAAAAGCCGGAGATTGAAGAAGAGCCGAAGGAGCACTTGCAGCCTAAGGACAGAGATGAATTAGAAAAAGAAGCAAAACTTGCTGGAAAAGTAGGTAATAATTAAGGAGGATGCTTAATGGAAACTAAAGAAATTGCACAAAAAATTGCGGCTGCGGCTAATGACAAAAAAGCAAAGGATATACTTTTATTAAATATGGAGGGCTTGTCACCTGTTACAGATTTTTATGTTGTATGCAGCGCCGGCAACAGCACCTTGGTTAAGGCAATTGCTGACAATATTGAAGATAAGCTGGCAGAAGCAGGCGTACACCCTACTCACAAGGAAGGCTATGCCGACGCACGTTGGGTACTGTTGGATTACGGTGATGTTGTAGCTCACGTTTTCCTGGAGGAAGAACGCGATTTTTATAATTTAGAGCAGCTGTGGGCAGATGCTCCGTCGGAAAGCTTTGTGGAGAATACGGATGATTGATGATAAAAAATTCAGCAGAGCCAAAAAGGCTCCTGTTATTACGAATAATACGAAATACCGTCCTGGTGATGTAGTCAGCCTGAAGGTTGTGCGTATGAATGAAAATGCCGCCTTCCTTGATGCAGGCACTGGTAATACCTCTGACGATATCATGCTGCATAAGCTGCAGCAGACCTCTGAGGTTAATGTTGGCGATGAGGTAAAGGTTTACCTTTATCTTGACCCCAGCAAGCGTCTGACGGCCAGCATGAAGCTGCCGAAGATGCGTGAAGGCCAGTTGGGCTATGTACGTGTGCTGAGCGTTACCCGTGACGGCGGCTTCGTGGATATCGGCGCAGAGCGTGGCGTTTTCCTGCCATACAGCCAGATGCGCGGCCATGTAAACCCCGGTCAGCTCGTGTGGGTAAGACTGTATCGCGATAAGAGCGGTCGTCAGGCTGTGACGATGCGTGTAGAAGAGGATATGGTGAAAGCGTCCAAGCCTGCAGAAGGCTTGAAAATTGGTGATAAGGTTACCGGTACGATTTACAACATTCTGCCGGAAGGCTTCTTCCTCTTTACCAACCAACGTTTTATTGCTTTCCTGCATCGCAGTGAAGTGCCCGGTGGCAGACTTGACTTCGGTCAGGAGGTTACCTGCCGTGTAACCTATCTGCGCGAGGATGGACGTATTAACGTTTCTATGCGTCTGCAGAAAGAGAATGCACTTGTTGCGGATGCTCAGGATATCTATGATTTCCTGGTGAAGCGCAATGGCAGCATGCCTTACTGCGATTCTACGCCGCTGGAGATTATCAAGCAGAAGTTTGGTATCAGCAAGGCTGCCTTCAAGCGTGCGTTGGGCCATCTGATGAAAGAGGGCAAGGTGCGTCAGGAGAACGGCTGGACCTATCTGACGGAAGGTCAGCAAGAAAAGTAAATTTAATATTTGAAGCACAAAAAAACCTGTTAGCTGAAACTCAGCTAACAGGTTTTAATTATCTCAGCCTGAAGGTGAAGGGTAAGCGTAAATAGCAGCGAACCTTTTGACCGTTAGTACCGACAGCGCTGGTGAAGCGCCATTTATAAGCGGCATTGATACCTGCCTGGTCGAGGTTGGCGTTACCGCTGGAGCTTACGAGGGTAACCTCATCAACAGTACCGTTAGTGTTGACCAGAAGACGTACAACGCCTGAACCGGTGATGCCTGCATTGCGTTCTGCAGCAGGGTATACAGGGTCAATCTTGCGGATAATACGCGGCATAACAGCGACTGCGCCATTACCGTTGCCGGAACCGTAACCGCTGCCATTGCCTGTGCCGTGGCCGCTGCCGTTACCGCCGCCACTGCCGGAGCCTGTGCCGGGGCCTACACCGCTGCCGTGGCCGCTTCCCTGACCGGTGCCGCTGCCCTTACGGGCCACCTTTTTCACAGCAGATTTTTTATGTACAGGTTGAGGCTTGTTGTCATCGTTTTTCCAGATAGCCTCCGGATCCGGTGTAGGCTCTTCCTGTACATCCTCTTCAGTAGAGTTTTCTTCGTCGTTTGCATTACTGTCTTCAATGTCGGCATCATTGCCGCCACCGCCGCCGCCGCCGAACAGTGATACCTCAACGATATCGTTAGCAGGCGGATGCGATAAATTAAACAGTCCGACGAAGCTTACGAAAAGTAAGATAAAAATATGTGTTACGATAGAACCGATAAAACCGATTCTACTGCGTTGACCAGAATTCATTATTTACCAGCTCCATCCGTTGCCAAACCAAAGCGGGTAATACCTGCGCCTTTAAGTTTATCAATAAGTTCAATAACACGACCGTAATCAACATCCTTGTCTGCTCTGATAACAATAGCAAAACGAGGATTATTTTTTTGCTCAATAGAGGCCTGAGTTATTAAGGACTGGATATCTGTCGGCGCATCGCCAAGATAAAGAGTGCCGTCATTTTTCAAGGATACAGCAAAAGTTGTAGTTGTATCAGTAGCAGCATGTGCTGCCTGCGGCAGTTTTACGGGAATGGTTTTCAGGTCGATCATGTACATGGTGCTGAGCATGAAGAATACCAGCAGGAAGAACATTATATCGATCATAGGGATAATAATAAGCTCCGGTGTTTTTCTGTCACGTACATTGCGCAGCTGCATTATTTACCACTCCTTGTTTCTGCTTCGAGAAGAGCACTGAAGCATTGCTCCATGTCGGTAATCATATTATCCATACGATGGGCAAAATAGGAGTGCGCACACAAGGAAAGAATAGCTACACAAAGACCGGTAGCAGTAGCGATAAGTGCTTCACCGATACCGCCGGTAATAGCAATAGGAGCGCCTGATTCCAGGTTGAAGATACTGAAGGCGCCGATCATACCTACGATGGTACCGAGCAGGCCCAGCAGCGGGGACATGGTAACTATAATAGCAAGGTAATCAAGCTTGTTTTTCAGTTTAGCAATGAAAATACCTGCCTGGCTTTCCAAAAATGCTTTTTGTTGTTCTCTGCCATCGGTGATTTTAGCTGCATCAGCAACGATTTTAGCGCATTCGCCGTTAGCTGCTTCTGCTAATTGAAGAGCTTCTTCTTTTTCATCAGCTCGCAAAAGCTCACAATACTTAGCGGCAAAGACCTGACCACTGTCTTCTGCCTTGTAGAACAGAAAACGCTCAATAGCGATTGCAATTACTGCGATTGAACAGAAAAGCAGTGGCCACATAACGAGACCGCCTTTGTGAAAATACATGATTGTTTGTTGAATTGCTTCCATGAATTGCCTCCTAAAAATACTCATAAAAAATTTTTTTGGCAGCAGCAACTGCCTCAGCCTGTTTTGAAAAATGTTATAAGCTGAATAAGGTTAATTTATAGTATATATTATCAATATGTAAAATGCAAGAGGTTAGAAAAGATAATTAGCTAAAAGTGTTTAGAATGTAACAGTGTTGACTTAAGGTAGCAGAGAAATAAAATCGAGGTATTTCTTTATGTAGAAATTAATGGAAAAGAAATAAAATGATTTGTTAATTCAAAGCAGATCTTTAGTTTTTCCGGAGTTTTTCTTATTCATCCGCCTATCTCTTGCAGCCTTCCTTATAATGTTATATAATTTATCTAATCAAGATTATACAAATCACGATTAGATAAATGAGGTGGGTAAGATGTTCATCGGTCGCGAGGAAGAACTTAATTTTTTAGAGGACAGATATAATAGTGCAGACGGTCAGCTTGTAGTGCTTTACGGCAGAAGGCGTGTAGGTAAAACAGAGCTGCTGCGTCAATTTTGTCAAGATAAAGAGCACATTTTTTATACTTGTACAGAAATCATAGATGAAAAACAGCTTGAAGCATTTAGCCAGAGAGTTTTGGAAAAAAATAAACAGGCGGCAAAATATATTACACGCTTCAGTGATTGGGAGCAGGCCTTGCTCAGTATAACAGAACTGGCAAAAGAGAAAAAAATAGTAGTTGTTATTGACGAATTCCCATATATGGTAAAAGGGAATAATGCTATTTCTTCTATTTTGCAAAAGTTGTGGGATGAGGTTTTAAAGCAGTCTAATGTAATGCTGATTTTATGTGGCAGCGCAATGTCATTTATAGAAAAAGAAGTTTTAGCAGAGAAAAATCCGCTTTATGGACGTGCTACAGGAATTTTAAAAATGCAGGCGATGGATTTTTATTCTGCACAACAGTTTTTTCCTAATTACCGCATAGAAGACAAAATTACTGCTTATGCAATTTTGGGCGGCATTCCGCATTACTTAAAGCAGTTCTCCGATAAGTACTCTTTGGATGAAAATATTGTACGTAATATTTTAAGCAGAGGCAGTGTGCTATATAGTGAAGTGGAATTTCTTATGCGGCAGGAGCTGCGCGAGACGAGTGTTTATAATGCAGTGATTGAAGCAGTTGCTTTAGGCAATACCCAATTAAATGATATTTATCAAAAAACTCAGATTGATAAAAGCAAGCTGAGCGTATATTTGAAAAATCTTTTGGAATTGGGAATTTTGTGCAGAGAGTTTTCTGTGGATGCTAATATTAAGGAGCAAGCTAATACACAGAGAGGCTTATACAAGGTTACCGACAATTTCTTCGGTTTTTGGTATGCCTTTGTGTTCCCGAATTTATCTGAGTTGGAATCAGGCGATGCAGGAGGAATTTATCAATATGTTGTCAAGCCTGAGCTGGAGCGTTTTACATCATATGTATTCGAAGATGTTTGTCAGCAATATTTACGTAAGCAGAACAGAAAACACAGTTTACCGTTTTATTTTACCAAGATTGGCCGCTGGAGGAACAAGACTGATGAAATAGATATTATGGCAGTTGATTACAGGCAAACACAAATACTTTTGGGTGAGTGCAAATATAAGCATAGGCCAGTAGACGTAAAAGACTTGAAGCACTTTTTAGACAAAAAAGTAGCGCAAGATAAGAGTTTATATTATTATTTCTTTTCCAAAGCCGGTTATACAGAGCAGGCGGTTGCTTATGCGGCAGAAAAGAGAATAAAGCTAGTTTGCTTGGATGAGCTGGTTTAGGTGTGTAGGATAGAAAAATCATAAAAACTCTGAGAAACCGAAGTTTTACTTTGACTTCTCAGAGTTATTTGTTTTTAGAGCGATAAATTTTTTTCAATACTTGTTTTGGTAAACTAATGAAAGTCATATTACAGGTAATGACAATATATAAACTCTTCTAAAATGACAGCAATAAATCTTAATAATCGTCAGTTACTAATGCAATTGCGTATTACTTGACTCGGTGTAAGCATTGTGCTATAATTCTGCATGAAAAATAGCACAGAGATGAATAATTGAACAGGTTAAATAGTCGGGTGTCGAAAGACTTAATAAGTAAGCAGGTGAAAATCCTGCGCTGTCACGCAGCTGTAAAGTGGAGTAAATCCAAACAATGCCACTGGGAAACTGGGAAGGCTGGATTTGTGATGAAACTGAGCCAGAAGAATTGCCTGAGAAAGTAAAGACCAAAGTATGCTGCGAGTGACAGGAGAATGGTAAAGGACAAGTGCGTCCTTCTGTCATGGTGCAGAAGGGCGTTTTTTCTTGCCGGAATACTGAATGCCCTTGGTAAATTATGCTTTTAGCCGGAGCCGCACGCGAAACTCGGACAGCTCGGTGGTGAAGGTTGAAAAATAAATTTTTGATGAGGTGTATGAGTATGTTGAAAAACAAAAAAGCGCTGGTTATGTCAGTGCTGTGCGCAGTTGCCAGCGTAGGCTTTGTAATGTCTGCAAGTGCTGCAGAGCAAGCTATGCATGGCAATCTGGATGATGTTGTTGTTGAAGGGAGAGCAGATGTTCTTCCGGGGGGGGGATGGTAAGTAAAACTGGTAGTGTTGGTATTATCGGCGATAAGGATGTTATGGATGTACCGTTCCAACAAGTTAACGTTACTGAAGAAGCTGTTGAACGCTTTGGTGCAGATCCTAGCCAAGCGTCTACTTCAATATTAGTAAACGTTCCTTCTATAAGAACAAGTAGCAGTACTATTTATAACGATTTTTCTATTCGTGGACAGGCTGCTAACGCTTATCAAATGCGTGTAAATGGCATTCCCGGTTTATTTTCCCAAAATAATTTGCCAATGAATATGTTTGAAGGAGTAGAAGTTATTTCTGGTGCTTCTGTTGGTGTTTACGGTACTGCTGCAAAGGAATCTGCGGGCGGTAGCATTAACTTAAAATCTAAACGTGCTGGTGAACAAGATATTACTCGTTATACAACCACCTTTGCAGGTGCAAGCTCTTGGGGTAATTATTTAGATGTATCCCGTCGTTTTGGTAATGACAAGCAATTCGGTTTACGTATCAATGCTTCCCATGTTAATGGTGAAACTGCTATTGATGATGAAAATGTAAAGCAAAAAACTTTTGCTATCAACTTTGATGCACATACTAAAGTTTCAGATACCAACTTGCTTTTAGGCTATCGTGATACAAAGGTTGAAAATTCCCTGCGTTATTTTGATTTTAGCAACGGCGCTATTACTAAATTACCTAGTGCACCGAAAGCATCTAATAACTATGCATTCAAAGGCTCTAATTTAGGTATGGAAACAACTTTCTTTACTTTGAATCATGAGCAGAAATTAGGCGAAGATACAAAGGTGTTCTTAAACGGTGGCTATGGCTATAATAATGGTTATGATTATCTTGTAACTAAGTCTTCTAGATTTGATGTTTTGGATAATGCAGGCAATTATTCTAGTAAAATTCAGAATGAACCTTATTGTGTAAAAAATGGTTATTTTCAATTAGGCGTAAAACAAAACTGGACTGTTGGTAATGTAAAGAATGAATTTGCTTTATCTTGGGATAAAAACTGGTATAGAGGTCAGTGGGGCAATACTAATGAGCCTCGCGGTACTGTAACTGGTAATTTGTATACTGGTAGTACTTTTGATTTTATCAGTACTAATAAAGGAAAAGCATTGCCTGGTAGCACTCAACAATATTATGGTTGGACCGCTGTTAATACATCAGAAATTGGCAAGGCTTCTGTAACCTTGGGCTTACATAGACATACTGCCAGCGATACTACTGCTGCTGGCAAAAATACTCAATCAAGCGCTACATCTCCGTTATATGGCGTAGTTTATCGTCCTGACAATAACTTCGCAATTTTTGCTAATCATACAGAAAGCTTCCAACAAGGTTCTGTTGTAGGAACTGGATACGAAAATCGAAATGCTATTCTTGATCCGACAAAGACTAAATCGAATGAAGTTGGTGTAAAGTATACTAATGGTAGTTCCGTTGCTTCATTATCCTACTTTGATATGAAACAAGCTTCTAAAATGGAATCCAATATTGACGGTAAAAGATATTTGACCTTAAATGGCGAAAACTCTTTCCGGGGTATTGAATTGTCTTACAGTGGTAAAATTGCTGATAAATGGTCTGCAATGGGTGGCTTGATGTATTTGGATAGTGAATATAGCAAAACTAATGATAATTACCTTAATGGCAAACAAATTAAAGGTACTGCTAAATTTAGTGGTGTTGCTAATATTGCTTATGCTCCGCAGGATGATATGTCGATTTGGGCTCGTATGATTTACACTGGTTCTGCGCCGTTGTATACTAGCGCTAACAAAGAACTTACTGTTCCGAGCTTTACTACATTTGATTTTGGTGCAACCTATAAGACAAAAGTAAATAGCACTCCGGCTACCTTTAGTGCAACTTTGTTTAATGCTTTCAACAAAGATTATTGGCTGGCTCGTCCTACCTATAATTATGGTATCCTTGGTAATCCGAGAACTTTGTTCTTGTCTGCACAATTTGATATTTAAGTCAACAATTTAAACTTTTTAAATATGGCTGCTGCTGTTTAGTGGCAGCCATATTTCCATAGATGGAGGAATATATGCTTAGAAAATTTCCCTTGTTATTATTAAGTTTAGTAATAATTTTAGCCTGCATCATAATTGGTTGTGGTAAAAATGATAAGGCTTCAACAACAGACTCTACAAAAGGAAATCTTACAGTTACTGATAGTGTTGGCAGAAAAATTAGCTTCAAAAAACCTATAAGCAGAGCAGTTATCATGAATGCTTATAATGCAGAGCTTATTAATGCAATTGGTGCTATGGATCAAGTGGTTGGTGTAGATTACTATATTTACCAGGATCAGGAAGGGTTTAAACATCGTTTTACTAAGGAGATGCTAATTGGTCAAAGTAAGGGAAGCGACCTTAACTATGAGAAAATTATCGAGTTAAAACCAGAAGCAGTTATTATGACGAGTAATTACAACTGGCAGGATGCTGAAAAAAAGCTCAAACCGTTTGGTATAGAGGTTATTAACGTTGACGCTTACTATACAGATAAATTTGCAGAAAATGTCAAGCTTTTGGGACAGATTTTTGGTAAAGAAAAAAATGCTAAGGAGTTTGCTGATTACTTTTTGTCTAAGCTGGCTTATATAAATAAACAACTACAAAATGTACCTAAACGAAGCGTTTATTATGAATACAGAACAGCAGGGAGAACTACTGTACCTGGGGATTATTTTTATGAGATGGTAAAACTTGCGCATGCTGATAATGTGTTTAGTGGAGCTAAAACTAATACTGTAGATATAGAAGCTGTTGTTGAAAAGAATCCGCAGTATATAGTTAAGGTATCAGATACTAATGTTTATTCTTCTTATGTACCTCCTAAAGAAACTGAGCATAAACAGATTTATGAGGAAATTGCATCTCGTCCTGGGTGGGATCAAATTGATGCAGTAAAGAATAAAAAAATCTTACTATTATCACATTATGTGCATGGTGGTGCTTCCAAATTAGTTGGCACCATGTATATCGCAAAGTTTTTGTATCCAGAATATTTACCTGATTTACATCCGGAAAATGTTTTCAATGATTGGCTGACAAAATATCAGCATTTAGATTATGTTGCGGGACATACTTATCCTGCGTTTAAATTGGATGAGTGATATGAAAGATTTAGAAAAGGAATATGAGAATACAAACAAGAAAAAATTATTGATGATTGCATCAGCAATAATTTTTATGCTTGTATCTGCCTATGTTTTTACAACATTAGGAATGAAAAATATTAGTGCAATGCAGACGTTTGTTGCTATAAGTAAAGCTTTTTGCGGAACACTGGATAATGGCGCTGATGCAGCAAGCAACAAGATGATTATGCTTTTGAGATTGCCACGTATTGCTTTAGCGATGTTAGCAGGTATTGGCTTGGCTGTATCTGGCGCAGTAATGCAATCGTTAACGAGAAATTATCTTGTAAGTCCGTTTACATTAGGAATCTCCTCAGCAGCTGCTTTTGGTGCGTCGATGAGCATAGTATTTGGTGTTGGTTTATTCTTCCAAAGTGAAGTGGGAATGATTAGTTGTGCGTTTATGGCTTCGTGCATTTGTGGTTGTATAGTTTATGGAATATCACGTTACATTGGTTTAAATCCTAGTTCCATCGTTCTTGTTGGTATATCACTTAATTATCTTTTTAGTGCAATGACAGCAACCATAGAATTCTTTGCAAAGGAGCATAAGTTAGAGGCTGTAGTGCAATGGACGTTTGGTTCTTTTAATAGAGCAACATGGGATAGCGTTTTGATTACAGCAGGTGTTATTTGTTTAGGATTTGTTGTATTAATGTTATATAGTCTTAAGTTGAATGTTATGGCAACGAATAATGATGAAATGGCCAAAAGCTTAGGTATAAACATTAATAAAGCAAGAGTCATTTGTGGAATGACGTCCATATTACTTACAGCTACAATAATCAGCTTTACTGGTGTAATTGGTTTTGTTGGATTGATTGCACCGCATATAGCAAGAGTTTTGATTGGCGATAACCATTTCTATTATCTGCCATTTGCTTCGGTTCTTGGTGGAGTTTTATTACTTTTCTCTGATATGATAGGAAAATTTATTTTGTATCCGGTGAATATACCTGTTGGTATAGTAATATCCTTTTTAGGTGTACCGTTATTTATCCATTTGATATTAATGAAACGACGTAGTTTAGAGTAGGTGCATTATGGAGTTGAAGATTGATAATTTGAGCTTTTCCTATAGCCAAGAAAAGACTATTTTAAAGAATATTTCCTTTGCTGTAGAGCAAGGTGAAATTTTAGGTGTTTTAGGAACTAACGGCACAGGTAAGACAACATTGCTCAAATGCATAAATAATATTTTAAGACCGCTTGCTGGAGGGATTTGTTTTGGCAAAGAAGATATAGCGAAACGTAAACAAAATGAAATTGCTAAAATAATTGCTTATGTTCCTCAATACGCCAACAATCTTTCACCTGTAACTGTTATAGATTTTGTAATGCAAGGACGCATACCATATGCAGGCTTTTCTTTTTCACAGCATGATAAACAGATTGTGCTTGATGTCTTGCAACAATTTGATTTAGAGAATTATGCGTTTAGAAAAGTAAATGAGTTAAGCGGTGGCGAAAGGCAGAGGGTTTTGATAGCTAGGGCGATGGCGCAGAATCCCCAAATAATTATTTTGGATGAACCTACGAGTAGTCTTGATTTGTATAATCAGCTATTTATTCTTGAGATAATAAAGGAAATGGGGAAAAAACAAAATCTCGCTGTCCTTATGACAATGCATGATTTAAATTTGGCTAGCATGTTTTGCGACAAACTGCTGATGCTAAAAGGTGGGAAGGTTTTTGCTTACGGTAAATCAGAAGATGTTTTAACTGTGGATAATATTAAGGCTGTCTATAATGTGCAAACAGCCATCAGTATAGCAGATGGTTGTAAGCATATAAGATTAGTTCGTGAAAAAGTTTAAGTATGAATGTACCGCTTAGATGGGATTTATAATATTTACTACAGTCTATAACTAAAAGTGTGAATTATGCGGCTCATTAGTTGTTTACGTATTTGTTTGTACAAAAAATACTATATGAAACAGTGAGTGATTTGCCGTGCTTGACGTCAAGATAAGCTTATGTTATAATTTGCGTGTAAAAATGGAAACATATATCATAAGTACATATATTTGAATAATATAGACCTATCGGGTGTCGAAAGACTTAATAAGTAAGCAGGTGCGAAGCCTGCGCTGTCACGCAGCTGTAAAGTGGAGCAAATCCAAACAATGCCACTGGGAAACTGGGAAGGCTGGATTTGTGATGAAACTGAGCCAGAAGAATTGCCTGAGAAAGTAAAGACCAAAGTATGCTGCGAGTGACAGGAGAATGGTAAAGGACAAGTGCGTCCTTCTGTCATGGTGCAGAAGGGCGTTTTTTCTTGCCGGAATATGCAACGCCCTTGATAAAATATGCTTTTAGCCGGAGTCGCACGCGAAACTCGGACAGCTTGGTGGCAATGGTTAAAAAACAAATTTTTTATGAGGTGTATGAGTATGATGAAAAACAAAAAAGCGCTGGTTATGTCAGTGCTGTGCGCTGTTGCTAGCGTAGGCTTTGTAATGTCTGCAAGTGCTGCAGAGCAAACTATGCATGGCAATCTGGATGAGGTTGTTGTTGAAGGAAGCAGGGATGTGTTGCCGGGTGGTTTGGTTAGAAAAACTGCTAAATTGGGTATCTTGGGCGATAAAAGTGTTTTGGATATTCCTTATTCTGAAATGAGTATGACGGAAAAAACTGTAGCTCTTTTTGATGATCCTAGTCAACCATTGGCAAATATTTTAACTGCTAACCCTTCTATTCGTAGTAGCACTAGTTCTCCGATGTATAGTGATTTTAGTATGCGCGGTATTAACATGAACGGTAACCATATGATGTTAAATGGTGTTCCTAGCTTATACTCTCAGTTCACTACACCGCCGTCCCATGTAATTGATAGAATTGATATTACATCTGGTCCTAATGCTGGTGTAAATGGTGTAAGTATGTCTAACAATGGTACAAATAGTGGTGCAACTCCTGCGCCTGGCACTATTAATATTGTTACGAAACGAGCAACTGATACTCCTGTTACCCGTTATACACAGACTTATAGCGGAAGAGGCAACACTAGTGAAACTATTGAAGTTGGACGTCGTTTTGGTAAGGATAATGAGTGGGGATTGCGCGTGAATGCAGAATACATGGATGGCAAACTTTCACTGCCTGGTGCAGAGAATAATGAAAAGAATATTTTCATTAACTTTGATCATCGTGGCGAAAAGAGTGAAACCAATTTATTTGCAGGGCATTATGATAGACGTATTAATGGTGCACAAAGATGGTTTTCTTTAGATAAGACTTATAATAATAGTGTATTGCCTGATGCTCCTGATTCTAAAAATAATTATGACTTTGATGGTACAACTAAGAGAATGTATGGTTGGATTATGGCTTTGAATCATGACCAAAAAATGGATGATAATTGGTCTTGGTTTGCTAATTATGGCCAATCTAATCGTTTTGGTAATAAAGATAATCAAAGTGCGTCCATTAAATTTAAAAATGGTGGAGAATTTGTAAAAAATGTTTATTCTCAGATGAATGAGATTGCGAAGAATGTTTATGCTCAAATTGGTATAAAGGGTAAATTTGAAACTGGTGAAGTAAAACACAATGTTTCTTTTGCGGTTGACCGCTCTTGGGCTAAATATTGGTCTGCTACTGCTAGTACTGATGCAGGTACCGGACTTAGCGGTAACTTGAATAACTGGTGGTTTGCTAATGACTGGAATTCTATTAAGAAGAATTCTGGAGCAGCAAAACCGTCTTGGGAAGAGACAAATGTAGGTATTACTGTTGCTGACACTTTAGAATATGGTAAAGCTTCTTTGCTTTTAGCAGCTTCTAAAAAACATGAACACATGGAAATGTATAAGAATGGTGCGCCAAATTATACTTATACAAATGATAATATTTTACCGACATATGGCTTTACCTATAAACCTGTAGAAAATTTGGCTATGTATGTTGGTCATACTGAAAGCTTTTCTCGTGGACTTAAGGTTCTTAATACAAAAGATGTATATTATACAAATGAAAATTAAATTATGGAACCTGTAAAGAGCAAGCAAAATGAAATTGGTGTTAAATACCAAAATGCTGGTGTAATGACTACTTTAAGCTATTTTGATATTGACGAAGCTAACAGATATGATATTTTCAATGGCGGAAAATCTTATACTAAAGTTGATGATGGCAAAAATCGCTATAAAGGCATGGAAGTTACTGTTAATGGTAAATTAACTGAAAAATGGACTGCTATTGGTGGCTTATTATATCTTGATGCACAGCGTGAACATACCAACAATGGCTCTAAAGATGGCTGGTTTGTAAATGGTGTTGCCAAATGGAGTGGCGTATTAGGTTTGGAATATAAACCTGACGAAGATTGGGGCGTTGTTGGTCGTGCTAACTGGGTTGATAAGGCTTATATTGATTCTGCTGCAGTAGGTGGTAAGACTGAAATTCCGTCCTATGTAACTTTTGATTTAGGTTTTAATTATAAGACTAAAATTAACACTGTTCCTGTAAAACTGAGTGCAATGTGCTACAATGTTGCTGACAAAGATTACTGGATGGGCAGAGGCAGTTCTACAACTTTTGGTTTGTCTATGCCTAGAACCTTTATGCTGTCTGCACAGTTTGATATCTAAGATTTGTTAACTTAAGAGGGTGGTTTTATACTACCCTCTTTTATTCTATACTTATAAGCGGTAAGTAATAATGAAAAAATTTTTAAGCCTTATTCTTCTATTGGTAACGATTTTTACAATAGGTTGCGGAAGACACGAAGAGCAAAGGAATAGTATAGTAAAACGTGATAAGGATATAGTAGTTTTAGCTGCTTATCGTCATCTTGCACCTGGTAATAAAGATGGACTTTACTGCAGTCGTATTTTGGATGTCTGGGAACCTCTGATTACTAAAGATGATGATAATAAACCGGCACCATGCTTAGCAACAAGTTGGGAGATGCGTGATAATGGTAAAGAGTGGATCTTTCATCTACGACAAGATGTCTACTTTCACAACGGTACAAAATTTAATGCGGATTCTGTGATTGCTAATTTTGACCGTATGAAGAAAGGTTATAAACGGTCTTCTTTTTATGGCCTGAATATGGAAATGTATTATCCTACTTTATTGAAATATGAAAAATTAGATGAGTATACTATTCGTCTGCTTTTTAAAGAAGCGAATATTAATGAATTATATAAGATGACTGATTTTGGTAGTCCTATGTATGCTCCGGAGTGTTTTGCTGATGATGGTAATTTCAAGAGTGTTGCTATTGGTACTGGACCATATAAGATTACTGAAAATGTATTAAACAAGTACGTAGTGCTGGAACGTAATGATAATTATTGGGGCATAAAAGGTAAAATTAAAAAATTTATTGTGCGTAATATTCCTAATACAGATACACGCTATGCGGCATTAAAGTCTGGAGAAATTGACGGAGTTGTTGATATTAATGCCATACCTCCATTTCTTGCTGATGAGATAAAAAAAGATCCTCGTTTTGCTGTAGATAAAAATAAATCAACAATGATTCGTTATTTATGTGTAAATGGTAATAAATTTCCTTTTAATGATGTAAGGATGCGTAGGGCTGTAAGTTTAGCAATTGACAGGAAAAATTTAGTACATAATATGTATCTGGACTATGCTGAACCGACAGCCAATATCTTAAATTATACTAGTCCTGGCTATAAAGCTTTTCCTGTAGAATACGATTTACAGGAAGCGAAACGCCTGGCACATGAAGTATTAGGAGATAAGCGCTGTGAAATTACATACTGCATAAATGGTAATGAACCATTGCAAAAAGGAGAAGCTGAGTTAATTGCTTATTGGTTACAAGATATTGGCTTAGATGTAAAAATTAAAGCAATAGAGTATGCTACGTTATCAAAAATGATGCGTAAAGGAGAATTTAATATTGTTCGCATTCAAAAAGGATTAGCTAACGGTGATCCATTTAGTGCTTTATATACTTTTATCATGCCTGATGGTGCTTTAAATGTTAGCAACAGTTCTGGGTATAATAATCCAGAAGTGATAGAATTAATGAATAAGGTTAAGCATATAACTGATGAGGCTGAAAGGCAACGTGTTTTTGACAGAGTTCAAGAAATAGTGGTATATGAACAGCCAGTCATCCCTCTTTTCAACGATATGAACATCGTTGCCTACAATAAGCGTTTAAAAAATTATAAACCATTAATCTACGGTGTAGATTTGAGTAAGGTGGAATTGGCGGAAGAAAATGATTAGATACTGCTATAAAAGAATTTTATTGGCTGTGCCGGTAATGATTGGCATCAGCTTGCTGGCGTTCATTCTGTGGCTGTTATCACCAGGTGACCCGGCGGAGTTTGCCTTGAATCAGGATGGTCTGGATGCACCTACGGATGCGCAGATAGCAACGATGCGTGAAGAGCTTGGCTTGAACAGACCTATATATGTGCAGTATTTCAGCTGGTTTGTGCAGGTGCTGCATGGTAATTTCGGCAGCAGCTACATTAGCGGCAAGGATATCTTGCATGAGCTTTTGTTGCGTCTGCCAGTGACAGTTGAATTGGCGCTGCTGGCATTGGCTATTGCTGCGGTTGTTGGCATTGCATTGGGTACTTTATGCGCTGTTTACAAAAACAGCTGGCTGGATGATGCGGTACAGTTTTTGACTAATATACTTTTAGCTGTGCCTGGGTTTTGGCTGGCTTTGCTGATGATTTTGCTGTTCAGTGAAACGCTGCGCCTGCTTCCGACAAGCGGCAGTGAAAGCCTGCGTTACTTTATTATGCCGGCGTTGGCGGTTTCCTTCTCTACCTCAGCAACAGTGTGCCGCTATATGCGCAGCTCGCTGTTGACGGAATTTGCTTCGCAGTATTTTCTCGTAGCGCGTGTACGCGGAATCAGCAAAATAAAGCTGCTTTTTTGCTATGCGTTTCCTAATGCTATGCTGCCTGTAATTGCTTTGCTGGGTAATTATCTGGCAGGCATTTTGGGCGGTTCGGTTATTGCGGAAAGTATTTTTGCTTTGCCGGGCATCAGCAGCATGGCCTTGGAAGCGATTCGCTTCCGCGATTACCCTGTATTGCAGGCCTATGTGCTTTTTACAGGCTGGCTGTTGGTATTGATAACCTTAGCGGTCGATTTACTGATGTTTTATCTGAATCCGAAGCTGAGAGGAGGCGCTGAAGTACATGACTAAAAAAATACAGCTTAATTTTGCGATATTTGTACTTGCGTTTATCATTCTCGGCAGTATTTTGGCTCCGCTTCTAGCAACGCATAATCCCTTTGAACCAGATATGGCTAACCGTCTGCAAAGTCCCTGCTGGCAGCATTTCTTTGGTACAGATGCTTTAGGGCGTGACATGTTCAGCCGTATTCTTTACGGTGGCAGGGCATCTATGCTTTTGACCTTGATTTCGTCTGTTTTAGCACTGATTTTAGGTGTGGGCGTTGGTCTGTTGTGCGGTTTTTATGGCGGTAAATTAGACATGTTCTTTACCGTTTTGAGCAATATTTTCCAAGGTATACCGGGAAGCTGTTTTATGATAGCCTTGGCTGGTATTCTCGGTCCCAGCATTTATAGTCTGGTTTTGGCTTTGGTTGTGACATCCTGGGCCGGCTTTTCGCGTATTGTGCGTGCTGAGGTGCTGCAGCTGATGGGAGAGCCTTTTATTGAAGGCTTACGCTGTCTTGGCTGCAGTGATTTGCGAATTATTGTTCGTCATTTACTGCCCAACATTGCGAACAAGCTGCTTGTGCTGGTAACCATTCGCCTTGGCCGAGGCATACTGGCGATTGCCGGCCTGAGCTTTTTGGGCTTAGGTGTACAGCCGCCGACTCCTGATTGGAGCGTAATGATTAACGATGCTATTATGTATTATCGCAGCTCACCGCATTTGATTATAATTCCCGGTCTGTTTGTATTTTTGCTGATTTATTCTCTGAATATCATCGGAGAGCATCTGCGTGACAGCTTAGACAATCAGCTTGATGAGGTACGCAAATGGTAAAAAATCTTGTGTTAGAAAATATATCTGTAGGCTTTAAGCTGCCGCAAGGCGTATTCTATGCTGTAGACGATGTAAGCCTGAACTTGCCCGGAGGTAATTTTACTGCGATTATCGGAGAAAGCGGTTGCGGTAAATCTGTATTGGGGCAGGCAATCTTAAACATATTGCCATCAGGAGTCGTTAAAAAGGGTAGAGTGCTTTATAATGGCGAGCAGGTGAAGAAAATATTATCTGCTTTTGGTATTATTCCGCAAAATCCCAGTGAGTCCCTGAATCCTGTACGCAAAATAGGCAAACAGATGCAGGATATTTTAGATGTTCATAAAATAGCAGACAGTGATAACAGCTATAAAAAGCAGTGCCTGCGTTTATTTGGCTTACAGGAGGCTGACCGTGTTTTGGCTGCATATCCGCATGAGCTTTCCGGTGGCATGCTGCAACGTGTATTGTGTGCTATGGCTGTCAGCAGTAAGCCTGAATGGATTTTGGCGGATGAACCTACCAAAGGCCTTGATGAACAGGTTGGCGCCGTTGTACGCAAAAATTTGCTGACAATCAAGCAGGATTTGCATTTAAGCATGTTGATTATTACGCATGATATTGCTTTGGCCCAAGAGGTGTGTGATGATGTGCTGGTGATGTATGCAGGACAGGTTTTGGAGCATAATGCTGATATTTGGCATAAACCGCTGCATCCGTATACCAAAGGATTTTTGAAGGCTTTGCCAAAGAATGGTCTGCAGGTCATTCCGGGAAAGGCACCTGTGCCGGGAGAAAGCTTTACCGGCTGTAAGTTTGCGGCACGCTGCCCTTATTGCACAACGCGTTGCAAGGAAGAAAAGCCTGCTATGCAGCAGGTAGGAAATGCGGAAGTGAGGTGCTTTTTGTATGCTGAAGGCTGAAAATATTTCTAAAAGCTTTATTGATCGCAGCAGTGGCAAAACCTTTGAGCTTCTGCATGATGTTTCACTGGAGATTAAGGCTGGTGAAGCAGTGGCGCTGATGGGTGGCAGTGGCAGCGGCAAAAGCACGCTGGCGCGTATTTTGCTGCGCCTGCTGCCATGTGATTGCGGCAAAATTTATTTTCAGGGACGAGATATTACGAATGCTACTGGCAAAGATTTAAGTTCTTTCAGACGTAATGTGCAGTTTATTTCACAGCGTCCGGAAAGCTTTCTTGATCCGCGTCAGACCTTAGGTTCTAGTCTGCGGGAAGCATTTACTGTTTTTAATTTGCCTTATGATGAAGAAAAAATCAAAGAGATGCTTGATTTGGTAAAGCTCAATGCAGAGCTTCTGCAACGCTATCCGCATCAGGTGAGCGGCGGCGAAATTCAGCGTATCTGCCTGGTAAGAGCACTGTTGTTAGAGCCGAAGCTGCTTGTTTTGGATGAACCGACATCTATGCTGGATATTTCCGTGCAGGCTCAGATTTTACATTTGCTGCGTGATATACGCATGGAAAAGCAGTTGGCATATTTGTTTATTACGCATGATAAACAACTTGCGGAATGGCTTTGCGACAGAGTTTTACATATAGAGCAGGGTGAGTTAAAGTAATTCATCTAATCCAGATTATACAAATCACGATTAGATGAATTGATAGTCTGATAAAAAATCTTGGGTAAATTAGAGTTATACTTTAGTTTACCCGTTTATTTACGTGCATAGTGTCAGAATATTCACTTGACAGCAATTGAAACATATACTATAATTTAGAACGAAATGTAATAAATGTTAAAAAATGAACTTAATAAATTCAAGCTATCAGGTGTCGAAAGACTTAATAAATAAGCAGGTGCGAAGCCTGCGCTGTCACGCAGCTGTAAAGTGGAGCAAGCCTTAATTATGTCACTGGGAAACCGGGAAGGCAAGACTTGCGAGGAAACTGAGCCAGAAGAATTGCCTGAAGAAGTTAACGGGAGTGTACTGCGAGTGACGGGAGACTACTAGTGGATGAGTGCGTCTTTCTGTAATTTTGCAGGAAGGCGTTTTTTTTGCCGGAAAACGAATAACCTGTAATATATGGCTTTTAACCGTTGTTGCATGCGAAACTAGGACAGCTCGGCAGCGAAGGTTAAAAATAAATTTTTTGATGAGGTGTATAAGTATGACGAAAAAGAAAAAAGCATTGGTAATGTCAGTACTGTGCGCCGTAGCAAGCGTAGGCTTTGTGATGGGTGCAAGTGCGGAAACTATGCATGGTAATCTTGAAGAGGTTATTGTTGAGGGAAGTGCAGATGTACTGCCGGGTGGTATGGTTACCAAAACCGGTAATGTCGGTATTATTGGCAATAAAAATGTAATGGATGTACCTTTTTCTCAAACTAACATTACAGCTAATGCTATAGAAACCTTTGGCGGTATGAACCAGCCTTTGGATAACATTTTGGTAAATATTCCTTCCGTGCGTCAGACAGGCACCATGCTGCATGGCGATTTTTCTGTAAGAGGTAAATCTACCAATGGTTCCTTCTTCTATCTGAATGGTGTTCCCGGTATGTTAGGTCAGTTTTTAGTTCCGACTTTTATGGCTGAGAGTATTCAGGTTACAGAAGGTCCGAATAAAGCTATTTCCGGCTCTTTCCCCACAGGTGAAGGCACCGGTGTTGCTGCAGTAGTAAACGTCGATACAAAAAAAGCACTTGATAAGCCCGTGCTCAGATATAAACAAGTATTCTCCGGTGAAAGTGGCTTAGGCGAATATCTGGATATCGGCAAAAGATTTGGTAAGAATGACGAATGGGGCGTTAGAGTAAATACAGAGATCTTAAATGGTAACCCCGGTCATTATAAAGCCAGCAAAGAGTCTTCCAGCATTTTTGCCAACATCGATCATCAGGATGCTAACAGCAAATCTAATTTGCTTGTTGGTTATCAATATTATGAAGTTGATGATGGTATGAGATGGTTTGGCTTTGATGCTAATAATGTAAAAAAAGGTCTTTTGACTCATGTTCCCTCTGCTCCGAATTCCAAAAACAATTACAGCTTCCCCGGCATGACCAAAGCCTCTGAAGGCGCATTGATGGTACTGAACCATGAGCAGGCAATTGGTCACGGAACTAAGGCCTTCTTTAACGGCGGTTGGACAAGAAGCAATTTACGTAAAAATATTACCGGTCAAAGCAGCCGTTTGACTATTCTTGATGATGCAGGCAATTATGCAGGCAAATATTTTACCAGAAGAACTCCTGTACATAAATATTATGTACAGACCGGTATCGAGAACACTTTTAAAACCGGTGAGGTTGAACATGATGTGGTTTTGGCAGTTGACAAATCCTGGTCTAAGTCCTGGACCGGTGTTGTCGGCGGTTATGGCCTGACTAACTTCAAAGGCTTAGGCGGTACCTTGGCAGGTGGCGTTAATCCTAATGAGAGCGTAAATATTCCTACCTTCAGTAATTTCCATAACAGTACAAGAACCTTTTGGGGTGTTTCTTTGTTAGATACTATGAAATTAGGTAAGGCACAGATGATGTTAGGCGTGCATAAGCATGAATCAAATGCTGTGACCTATCCGGATCCGAGTAAATCCGGTAAGACTGCAAGTGTTAAATCCAGCGCTGTTTGTCCTGCTTACGGCTTTGTTTACCAGCCTACCGATGAAGTATCCATTTATGGCAGCCATTCCGAATTCTTTGATGCAGGTAGAAGAGTAAGCGGTGCAAACGCTTATAACGCAGATGAAATCTTAGACCCGTCTAAAACCAAAATGGACGAAATCGGCGTTAAATACAGCAATAAGAACTTCTTAGCTACACTGGCCCTGTTTAAAAACAGAGAGTCCTCTACCTTAAACGTATACGACGATAAAAAGCCTGATTGGTATTGGGTTACCAATGACGGCGAAAATGAGTACAAGGGTATTGAGCTGTCTGTCAATGGAGCGATTGCAGATAAGTGGGATGCTTTTGGCGGTTTAATGTATCTTGATACAGAAAGAGTAAGAACCAATAAAGGAACATATGATGGCTACAGAGTAGGCGGTATTCCGAGATTTAATGCTGTTGCCGGCTTGCAATATAAACCGAATAATAATTTGTCAATTTTGGCAAGAGCCGTATATGTTGGTCCTACTCCTATTTTCCCCGCAAGTAATGCGATTGAATGGGAAGTTCCTTCTTATACTACTTTTGATGCAGGCATTAATTACAAAACACAGATTAACAAAATGCCTGTAAAATTGAGTGCAATGTGTTATAATCTGACCGGTAAAGATTATTGGATTGCTTATGGTTCCGGCTTGCATTTGTCCAGCCCCAGAACCTTCATGCTGTCTGCTCAATTTGACCTTTAATTTATGATGTTTAAGAGGGCGGTTTTACTGCCCTCTTTCTTTAATTTATATGTTTGGATAGTGTTATGAAAAAAATATATTGTATTATTGCTCTTATATTACTCGTTCTTGCGAGCGGTTGCGGCAAGCAGGAAGATATTAAGGAATCTGCTATAAATAAAGATAATGATACAGTGATTCTTGCAGGCTATCGTCAGCTTGCTCCCGGTAATAAGGATGCCTATTATTGCAGCAGCTCATTAGGTGTTTGGGAACCTTTGATTACTAAGGATAAGGATAATAAGCCTGCACCTTGTCTGGCGCAAAGCTGGGAGATGCAGGACAATGGTAAAATTTGGATTTTTCATCTGCGTAAAAATGTCCTGTTTCATAACGGAACAAAATTTAATGCGGATTCGGTGATTGCTAATTTTGACCGGATGAAAAAGGGTGTTAAGCGTTCAACCTTTTATGGCTTGAATATAGATTCATTTTATCCTTCGCTGTTGAAATATGAAAAATTAGATGAGTATACTGTTAAACTGACCTTTAAAGAAGCAAATATTAACGAACTGTATAAGATGACAGATTTCGGCAGTCCGATTTATGCTCCGGAATGCTTCGCTGAAGATGGTAATTTTAAAACCTTCGCAATAGGCACCGGACCGTATAGAATAATAGAAAATAAACTGAACAGTCATGTTAAGATAGAGCGTTATGATAATTATTGGGGTGAAAAGGGCAAAATAAAAACATTTATTGTGCGCAAAATACCTAATACGGATACACGTTATGCTGCATTAAAATCCGGCGAAATTGACGGCGTAACCGATTTGAATGCAATACCGCCTTTTTTAGCGGAAGAACTGAAAAAGGATAGCAATTTTGTCGTTTATAAAAATAAATCAACGATGGTACGCTATCTGGCGTTAAACGGCAAAAAATTTCCTTTTAATGATATCAGAATGAGGCAGGCTGTAAGTCTGGCAATTGATAGGCAGGATTTAGTTAATGCTTTGTATATGGGCTATGCAATACCGACTGTCAATATTCTGAATTATTGCAGTCCGGGATATAAAGAGTTCCCGGTAAAATATGACTTGGAAGAAGCGAAACGTCTTGCACATGAGGTGCTTGGAGATAAGCGTGTAGAGATTGTTTACGGAATTAACGGAGCGGAGCCTTTGCAAAAAGGAGAAGCAGAAATTATTGCTTATTGGCTGAAAGATATTGGTTTAGATGTTAAAATAAGAGTATTGGAATATGCAACCTTATTAAAAATGATACGGAAAGGAGAGTGTAATATAGTTCGTTTGCAAAAGGGTTTGGCTAACGGAGATCCGTATACCGCCTTGTATCCCTTTGTAATGCCTGATGGAGCGTTAAACAAGAACAATAGCGTTGCGTATGAAAATAATGAAATTGTTGAATTGATGAACGAGGTTAAGCATACTACAGACGAGCAGAAACGACGCGAGATATTCAATAGAATACAAGAAATTGCTGTTGAAGAGCAGCCAGTAGTTCCTTTGTTCAACGATATGGCAATTGCTGCGACCAGCAGTCGTATAAAAAATTACGGTGCCATCAATAAAATTGAACTTGTAACAGATGATGAGTAAAAATTGTAATGATATATTATGAAGAGAGGAAAACTCTATGAACCAATATTATCAGGATAACATGCTCTTTGGCATGAACCCTTCAAGTTATCTGCATCGCTACGCCGTTAACGGCAAGGTGTCGGGAAATCTTGCCTGCATCAGCGAAATCAAAAATGCTGCCGTGGTTTTATACAGTCCGCGCGGCTGCGGCTTTCATTACCGCTGTCATGTGCGCAGCGGCCAAAGCCAGGTTTATGAGCTGGAATGTGCGGATTTGCGCAACAATGATGTAATTTTCGGCGGCGAGCAAAAGCTTACTGCTTTACTGCAAAAGGTGGAACGTGAGCAGCAGCCGGAGATTATTTTTCTGCTGCCTTCCGTGGTGTCGGATATTATTAATGATGATTTGGCAGGCTTGGCCTGCAGCCTGCAGCCGCAGTTTAAAGCAAAGCTTGTGCCGATTACGTCGCAGGTTTTTTCGCATATGGACAAGAGCAACGGCCGCAAGGTTTTGCGTGAAAAGGCTTGCCAAAAGCAGAAGCAAAAGTTTTCTTCCAGTGCTGTCTATCCGGGCTGCGGTTATGTAGAGGTGATGGACGCTTTAGTTGAGCAGGTGATGGAGCCTCAAAGCGTACAGCCGCTGAGCGTAAATATCGAAACCTTTGTCTGGGGCTATAATGGTGAGGATAAGCTGCAGGGTATGCGTGATATGCTGCAGAAAATGGGTGTTACAGTTAATGCTTATCTGCCTGCCGCTGATTTGCAGACAATCCAAAAGGCTCCGCGGGCAGCGCTGAATATAGTACGTCGCAAAAAATGGGCGCTGGCGATGGAGCAACGCTTTGGCACGCCGTTTCTGCATGTTGCCGATATGCAGGAGTGGCATGGTATTGAAGGAATCAGTGATTTGTACAGGCAGATTGGTAAAATGCTTGGCTGCGAGGATGCTGTTGAACGCGTGCTGCAGGCAGAATATGAACGGGTTGCCGCCCGTTATCGGGAGCTGCGCGCAGAATTTGCCAAGTATAAGTTTTGCCTGATTGCGCATGGTATTGCATATTTGCCGGATGCGCTGCGCGTTTATCAGCAGGATTATGGTCTGCCGATTGAGAAGATATGTATTATCATGAATCCTTCCTACCAGGCGGAAACCGGTTTGGATGATGCAATGATGCAGAGATTTAAGGACAGGATAGAGCTTGCTAAGGCTGAGTATGGCTGTGATGCGGAAATTTTACTGGAGCCTTCGGAGGATGTTGTGCGTGAAGCTGCGCAGAGCTGTGATTTTGTTATCTGTAACGGTCATCCGCGATATGCTGCTTTGGATGTTCCCGTGCTTTATAATTTGTTTGACCGCTCGGTGTGGGATTATCAGGGCTTTGTGGATATTATGGAAGAGGTTTGGCAGATGCTGCAGCGTCCGCAGCGAATAGGCAGCAGTCTTTTGCTGAGCAAGCTGGCCTATGACCCGGTATTTTATCCGATGCGCGAGGCTGATAAAGACAGTAAAGCATCACGCGAACTGTATAGCAGAATATGGAGGCAAAGAAAATAATGAAACCATTAAGTAGCTGTGCTTTGTTTGGTGCTGTGCGTGCTCTTGGCGGTATTAAGGATGCCTTAATCCTGCAGCATTCCGTTGTCGGCTGTCAATGGGGCAGCTTGGTATTCAGATATGCCGGTAAGCCCTATGATGTACGTCAGGCTTCTGATGTTATCTATGATGAAGATGTTGTCAATGGCGGTGAGAAGGTTTTGCGTAAAGCCTTGCAGGAGGCAGAGCGTATTTTTGCGCATTGCGGTGCGGTATTTGTAGTCAGCGGCTGTGTGCCGAATATGATTGGTGATGATGTAGACGGCATTTTGGCTACTACCGAAGGCTCGCAAAAATTATTGCATGTAAAAGCGCCGGGATACGCAGGTAATATCGACAGCGGTGCAGAAGCAGCTTATTTAGCGTTGCTGCCCTTGCTCCGAGCTGCGGAGAAAAAACAAGCTGCTACGATAAATATTCTTGGCATAATGAACGATGATCCCTATGCGGATAATGATTTGGAAGAGCTGAAGGAATTTTTAGGTTCCAAGGTTAAAATTAACTGCGCACTGCAGGATTGCAGCCTGCAGGATATCGCAGCAATGCCGCAGGCAGAGCTGAATATCTGCTTCGGCTATGGCGAGCCGTTGGCGAAGAAAATGCAGGAAAAATTTGGCGTGCCGTATATCAAATGCGCCTATCCTTATGGTGTGGCAGGCATGCAGAAGTTTTTGCGTCAGTTAGGTGAAGCTTTGAAAATTGATTTTTCCGATGAGCTTGACGAACTGGAAGCAGCGGCTGAAAAGCTCGTTTATCGCTGTGCGGATTATCTTGTGAATTTGTATCAGCTGCCTGTGGCTTTGGCTACGGATAAGGCACATTTAGAAGGCTTGCAGAGCTTTTTTGCCGAAGAACTGGGCATGCGCGTTGTTATTGCAGAGGACACTGCAGAATTCAGTTTGGATAAAATGGCAGAGGCTGCAGCAAAGCATAAGCCTGTGTTGTTTTGCGGTTCTTCGTTTTTAAAGAAATTGGCGGATGAACAGCAGGTGCCGTTAGTGCGCTATGCCTATCCTGCCTTTGACCGGCTGTGCTTTACCGATAATACGCTGGTCGGAGCACGTGGTGCAGCACTACTTGTTGAGCAGATTGTCAACGGCGCCTTGCAGCAGCAGTATAAAACCGATGGTCGGTATGCCGGCTTGCGTGAAAGTATTTGTGAGGTAAATCATGAGTGAGCTTGAAACACATCCCTGTTTTACAGCTAAATGTAGCGATTACGCCCGTATTCATCTGCCTGTGGCACCTAAATGCAATATGCAGTGCAACTATTGCCTGCGCAAATATAGCTGTGTAAATGAAAGCCGTCCCGGTGTCGTAGCTCGTGTTATGGTGCCGGAGGATGCAGTCGAGTGGTATTTGCAGATGAAGGCTAAGGTACCGAAGCTGACGGTAGCAGGCATTGCCGGGCCCGGCGATGCGCTGGCCAACTGGCCGGCGGTAAGCAGAACGCTGAGCAAGATTCGTGAGGTTGATAAGGATGTTTTCTTCTGCCTTTCGACTAATGGCCTTTATCTGCCGAAGTATGCCAAGGAGATTGCAGCTTTAGGTGTTGATTATGTTACGGTGACGGTGAATGCAATTACCAGCAATACAGGGGCGCATATTTACAGCTTTATCAATGATGACGGCAAAAAATATGTCGGCGAAGAGGCTGCTGCGCTGCTTTTAGAAAGACAGATAGAAGGATTGCAGCTGCTTGGCGAATACGGCGTGAAGGTGAAGATAAATACGGTGGCTATTCCCGGTGTGAATATACAGGAAATCCCGGCGATTGCCAGACGTATGGCTTTGCTGGGAGCGAAGCTGCAGAATATTTTACCGATGCTGCCGGTGGAGGGAACCGGCTTTGCGCATCTTGCGGAGCCTGCGGCCGAAGAAATTATGCAGCTGCGTAATGTTTGCAAGCAGTGGATGCCGCAGATGCAGCATTGCAACCGCTGTCGCGCAGATGCCGTAGGCGCTTTGACTAATCCATGTGTTTTAGAAGAAAGCTGAAATAGAAAATCCGTGTAAACAGAAGCTTGACTTTGGTTTGCACGGATTTTTGGCTTTAATATGATATTTAATTTGACGGCATATTCTGCACTTGCTACAATTAAATTTATAATAGCTTATTTGTTGAGGGAGAAGCTAATGGATTGTACTGCGATTATTTTGACAATAGGTATTATTTTTGCCGCGTCTTTTTTTTCTACTGTTTCCGGCTTTGGCTTCGCTTTGGTGGCTATGCCGGTGCTTACACTGGTGATGCCGGTAAAAGCGGCGGTTATTTTTGTGCTGCTGTTGAATCTGGTCCTGCGGACGATTACTATGTACAGGGTGCGCGACGGCTTTGATAAAGAAACCGTTATTTTGACTACATTAGGAAGTATCATTGGCATGCTTCCGGGAAGCTGGGTACTGAAGGTGCTGCCTGCGGCACAGCTGGAGGTGTTTTTGGGAGCGGTGCTTGTGGCTGCCACGATTTTGTTGAGCCTGCAATGTACGCTGCCGATAAAAAATAAAACCTGCGGACGTTTGGGTGCGGGAATTTTGAGCGGCTTTTTCGGCGCATCTACCAGCGTCAGCGGACCACCGCTGGTTTTATATTTTCTTAACGAAAAGCTGCCGAAGGATGTTATGCGGGCTAACATGATCTGGTTCTTTGGCTTAAGCGGCTTTTTGACGGTGCTGGTAAATTATTTTTACGGCAATGTCAGTGGTACCGTTGATTTGAGTTTGCTGCTGTATACTATACCGATGATGCTATTGGCTATCTGGTTGGGAGAAAAATTTTTCTATCGCCTGAATCAGCATCTGTTCCGTAAGCTGGCGTTGACGGTGGTGCTTATAGGAGCGCTGATGCTGCTGTGGAGCGGGTGGCAGAATTTATAAGTAGGCTAACTGCCTTATAAATCAACAGTAATATTTTGTGTTACTGCTTTGAAGATAGCATTATTACTCAAAATTTAATGAAAGCAAGTTTACAGTATATAGCTCAATGTCAGATTATATTTTAATCTACTGTATCTGGTTATGCTGTGCGAGTTTTCGAGCTTTTTTATGTGGGAAGTTTGAGTACTTTTCTCATTGACATCGACTAAAAAACGTGCTATAACATAATAACTAAGAGAAAAAAAGGAGTCAGGTATGAAGGACACAATTCTTGCAGCAGCAATAGAAGAAGTAACCTTACGTGGTCTACGCTTCACTATGCAGGATTTGGCTACTCGTTTACGAGTAAGCAAACGCTCTATTTATGAAAATTTTTCTTCCAAGGAAGAGTTAGTCAGCTATATGGTAGATGCTATCCTTACCGATATGTCAACACAGGAACAAGCTATTCTTGAAGCAAAGACGAGCTGCATAAATAGACTTGAGCAGCTTTTAACTGTGCATCCTTACGAAGCAGAAATGTTCAATAAGAATATTTATGAAGATTTACGTCGCTTCTTTCCGAAGCAATGGCAAAAAGTAGAAGCTGCACGCCAATTACGCCTACAAAGAATCGAGCAGTTACTTGAAGCTGGCATCACCGCTAGGGAATTGCGGCCTGTTAATGTAGGTTTAATTAGTGAAGTAATAAAAAGCTCCTTTGACAGCTTCACTAGCTATCATTTTTTGGAGCAAAACAAGCTAACATATAAAGAAGCAATGGAGTCGCTCTTAAGCATTATGTTAGAGGGAATAGCAATCAAATAAAAACAAGCTAAAGGTCAAAATTTACAAGCTTGTTTTTTATTTTTAGCATTTTGGTACCTCAAAAAATATTATAGTACCAACAGTATCGAAAGGAGATTTTTTATGCGTTATTGGAAACAGATTTTAGCTTTAGCGATGCTAACAGCCTTATTTCTCACAAGTGGCTGTGCTGAACAAAACAAACGTGAAGAAGGATTTTTATGGGGTCAGGCAGATGCCACAGAGGTTGATGTAAACACTAAGGTTCCTGGCCGCTTAATCGAACTATATGTCAAAGAAGGCTCGCTTGTGCATAAAGGTGATATTCTTGCCAAAATTGATGCTCGTGAACAAGATGCCTTAAATGCCGCTGCTAAAGCCAAGGTTGCAGAAGTCACAGCGGCTAATTTACAAGCAAAAGCAAACTTGAGCCAGGCAGAACGTGATATAGCACGCTATTCTGAGCTATATAAGCGTGGTGCTGTTTCCAAAGAAATTTATGAAAACTACAGTAAACAAAAAGATGTATATGAAGCGATGTACAAACAATCTGAGGCTGCTCTTAGTGCGGCAGTTGCAGCTTCTGAGCAGTCTGATATCAATCTCGGTGAAACAGATATTATCGCCCCATTCGACGGTATAGTGACAACAAAGTATGCTGAGCCCGGAGCTATGATTTCTACAGGCATGCCGATTGTAGCCGTACAAAACCCAAAAGATAATTGGGTAAATTTCAAAGTAAAAGAAACTGAACTGGATAAATATAATCTGCATGACACAGTGAAACTCATTGGTCGCAACGGAGATTTACAGCTTGATGGAACTATAGTCGATATATCAAGCAAACCTAACTTTGCCACCTACAGAGCTACCAGTGAACGTGCAGACGCTCAGGATATAATTACCTTCAATATTAAAGTGCAGACAAACAGCTTAAAAGTAAAGCCAGGCATGCGCTTTCGTATAGAGCAGGGGTAAAGCTTATGCAGCAGTTTAAAAATTTTTTTTCTGAACTTCAGGAGGCTTTCAAGCAGGAGCTTATAAACACCGGACGGTTAAACAAAACTGCTATTATGCTTTTACTGTTGATGCCGGTTATCTATACAATTATTTTCGGCTATACCTATGCAGCTAATGTACTAAATGATATACCAGTAGCAGTCTGCGACCTGCAGCAAAGCAAAATTTCCCGCACAGCTATCTTCAACTATGACACCTCAGATCGCTTTAACATCGTCAAACATGTTAATTCCTTAGATGAGCTGGAAGCTTGTATAAAAAGTGGTCAAGCCAAGGTTGGGTTATATATTGAACCAAATCTGGATAAAAGAATAAAAACTGCTCTACCAGCAGAAATTAGTATTCTTATAGATGCTACAAATGTTGTTTATGGCAGTGCAGCGCTCGTAGCAGCCGAAGAAATAAATATGAACCTTAAAGTAGCTGGTGAGCAAAAAATTCTTGAACGCCTGAGCTATTATCCCGATAAAGCCTTAAATGTAGCTTATCCTGCTGCTATCAGCCTGCGTATTCTGAACAACCCGACAAATTCCTATACTAATTTCATGCTATTAGGTCTTGTTTGTAATGGTATTCAGATTTCCTTGTATTTATATACAGCTGATACCTTTATAAAAAATAGGAGCAGACGCTGGACTTTTCCTACAGCTCTGCTGCTAGGTAAGACGCTAGCCATAGGTATTACTTCCTTAACCTCTTTCATCTTCTGCCTATGGCTGGCCCATACCATTTTTGCTGTACCGCTCCGCGCTCCCTGGTATGAATTTCTCAGCCTGTTAGCAGCCTTTGAACTGCTTTTCATTACCTTAGGTATATTTTTCGCCCTAGCCTTTGGCAGAGCTGTCAATGCTATTCAGGACACCCTGCTCTTTATTATGCCAGGACTGTTATACAGCGGCCTTAGCTGGCCAAATGAATGGATTGGCAGTCTCCCCACTTATATCCGCGCCTTATTCCCTATAACATATTTGGCAATTCCACTACGTGATTTATCCTTACAGGGCTATTCTGTTCTTCTAAACAACAATATTATTGCTCTTTTTACAAGTGCTATTATACTTGCTTTGATAGATTATGTTTTACTACGTTATCGTTTAGGCAGGGAGGCTGCTATATGAAAGACTATTTTTATTTTATAAAACATGAGCTTGCAGATATTTTCATTCATGATGCCAAGCGAGGTATTCTTTTAATGCTAGCCTCCATTGCTTATATGCTTATCTTTTCCTGGCTTTATCTTTTTGGCGTAGTAAAAGAAGTGCCTCTGCTGATAGTTGACCAAAGCAATACGGCTCTCAGTCGACAGCTGATTCAAGCCTTCGATGACAGTGACAGCTTCAAAGCAGTTTCCTATAGCAATAACTGGCAGGACGCAGAGGACTGGCTGCGTAGTTACGGACGACACAGCGCAGCCCTGATTATCCCCGAAGATTTTGCCGAAAATATACTTAGCGACAGACAAAGCGATGTACAGCTTATAATCGAAGGCAGTAATATTATTGTCACCAGCAACAGCTCAACAGCAGGTATGGATATTATCCAGAGCTTCAATGCGCAGACGACGCAAAAGCTTTTGGAACGTGATGTAAATCAAGTACCCTACCTAGCTAAACGCAGAACAGAGCCTGTAAGCTTTAATTATAGAATTTTAGGCAATCCACAGCTTGATTATCTACACTTTTTCGTCTATGGTCTAGGTCTTGTTGCCTTGCAACAGGGCTTATTGCTCTCAATAGCAGCCAGCGTTTTCACGCACCGTAGGCAAGAGCACTTTACACTGCTTCCGGCCTCCATGCGCTGGATTATAAGTTCAGGAATATACTTTACCTTAGGACTTGTTTCTTACGCATTATGCTTACTCGTAGGCCATCATTTTTTCTTTCTGCCACTCAAAGGCAGCCTTTGTGAGCATATTGCTATCAGTGGTGCTTTCTTATTTTGCCTTGCACAGGTCGGTGGTCTGATAGCCTGTCTGGTAAAAGATGAACTGCTCTTTAGCCGTATATCTATTTTTTATACCGTTCCAGCTTTTATGCTTTCCGGCTACACCTGGCCGCTGGAGGCTATGCCATTAGGTATACAAATTCTTGGCTATATCTCACCCTTTACTTATTTTGCTCCAACAGTTCGTCAGCTATGCTTAAACGGCTATAGTAGCAGTTTATATAGCAATACAGCTATTTTATTTATGATAGGGCTAGTATCTTTACCATTCGTGTGCAAGGTCTACGCTAAAAAGAATTAATTTAAAACTCAAACTTCCCACGCACAAGATGTAAGAAAACAACAGCATAACGTTTATGCCTTTCAGCTTTTTACAGTTGCAGATAGTTAAAATGCTGCTGAGCTGAAAAGTTTAAAAAATTTGTTGACGGAAGTCGATAAGTTTTGTTCATTGAAGCAATTAGATGGTATAATATACACAGCTACACAGCGCAAGCCCTTCTTTCTGGTTTATTGGTTTTTGCAAATTTATTATACCAACTAAGAGCGGCTTGTGCTATTTTTTTATTTTTTAGGTCTAAGCCCAGTTGTGAGCTGCGTTTAAACGGTTTTCAATGTGGGAAGTTTGAGGTTATTACTGTAACCTACGTTACAATAAAAGTGCCGTCAGATAAAAAATAAATAAAATACAGCTTTTTCCTTGACGTTTTTGGAGCAGGAGGAGTAAAATAACTTCAATCGCTGATTACGGCGATAAATTTTGAAGCATAGGCTGATGCCTAAGCTGTTGCAGGTGAAAATGATGGAATCTAAAATGATGAGCACTGCAATTGAATATGGTTTTTATTACGCACCGGTCTTTAACTATTACTTTAGCACCGGTTATTTTGCATGGGAAAAATCATATAACAGTAATCATCGTATTGGAGACTATAAATAGTATTTGCGAGCGCAGTGCTTGCAATTAAGATTTAGCTTTTACAGCAGGCTCTTTTACGGGAGCCTGCTTTTTTTGTAGCATGGTAGCTTATAGCAGTATGGTAAATTAAATGACAAGGGAGTCAGAACAAAGGGGAGAAAATTTATGGTAATAGTATTCAAGCCGGGAGCGCCGGAGGAAAACAAAGCAAAAATGCGCAGAAATTTGGAAAGCAAGGGCTTCCAAATTAACGAAATCAACGGTGTCAACATGACTATCTTCGGTATCATCGGTGACACCAGTACACTTGATATCAATATGCTGCGTATTGATGATGCTGTAGATAAGGTAATGCGAGTGCAGGAGCCGTTCAAGCGGGCCAACCGCATGTTCCATCCGCAGGATTCCGTAGTTAACGTAGGCGGTGTTGAAGTCGGCGGCCGCAAGATTCAGGTTATAGCAGGTCCTTGCTCCGTAGAAACACAGGAGCAGGTTACGGATATTGCCAAATCAATTAAGCTGGGCGGCGCTTCGATGCTTCGCGGCGGAGCCTTCAAGCCCCGCACCTCGCCGTATTCCTTCCAAGGCTTGAAGGAGGTTGGTCTGGAATATTTAAAGGGTGCCAAAAAGGAAACAGGCTTGCCGATTGTTACAGAAATCATGTCACCGTATATGATTGAGCGCTTTGTAGAGAATGTAGATTTGATTCAGGTTGGCGCCCGCAACATGCAGAACTTTGAACTGCTGAAGGAACTTGGCAAAACCAATAAGCCGATTCTTTTAAAGCGTGGGCTGGCAGCAACGATTGAGGAATGGCTGATGGCGGCGGAATATATCATGAGCGAGGGCAACGAGAACGTTATCCTTTGCGAGCGCGGTATCCGCACCTTTGAAACATATACGCGCAATACATTGGATGTAAGCGCAATTCCCGCTGTGAAAAAGCTCAGCCATCTGCCAGTAGTAGTTGATCCGAGCCATGCAGCAGGCTTGTGGTGGATGGTAGAGCCGCTGGCGAAGGCTGCTGTAGCAGTCGGTGCCGACGGACTGCTGATTGAGGTCCACAACAATCCGGAAGCAGCGCTCTGTGACGGCGCGCAGTCCTTAAGACCTGAACGCTTTGCCAGACTGATGGGTGAGCTGAAAGGTATTGCCAGAATTGTCGGCAGAGATATGTAAGTCAAGGCATTATCCCTTAGCAATATCAAAAAGCATAAGGGTTTGTAATAACTCCTGATCTGGGAGTAGTATTGTAGTATTGTAGATTAGATTAAAGGAGAGATTTTATCATGATTATCGTATTCAAACAAAATGCAACTGTTGAGGAAAAAGCTAAGCTGAAAAACCAATTGGAAAGCAAGGGCTTTCAGATTCATGCCAGTGATGGCGTAAATGCTTCACTGTTTGGTGTTGTTGGTGATACCAGCGCTTTAGATATCAACCTTTTGCGTGTTGTCGAGGGTGTAGAAAAGGTAATGCGTGTGCAGGAGCCTTTCAAACGTGCGAACCGCATATTCCATCCAGATGACAGCATTATAGATGTTGCAGGCAGAAAATTCGGCGGTAAAAAGCTGCAGGTTATCGCAGGTCCATGTTCCGTTGAAACTCAGGAGCAGGTTACGGAAATTGCCAAGGATGTTAAGGCTGCAGGCGCTACGCTGATGCGTGGCGGTGCCTTCAAACCCCGCACCTCTCCGTACTCCTTTCAGGGTTTAAAGGAAAAAGGCCTGGATTTCCTGAAAAATGCCAGGGCTGCCACCGGTCTGCCGATTGTTACGGAAATCATGTCACCTTACATGGTGGAACGCTTTGTTGAGGATGTTGACCTGATTCAGGTCGGTGCCCGCAATATGCAGAACTTTGACCTGCTTAAGGAATTGGGCAAAACCAATAAGCCTATTTTGTTGAAGCGCGGTTTGGCAGCAACTATTGAGGAATGGCTGATGGCAGCGGAATACATTATGAGCGAGGGCAACGAGAACGTTATCCTTTGCGAACGCGGTATCCGTACCTTTGAAACCTATACTCGCAACACGCTTGATGTAAGTGCTATTCCTGCAGTAAAAAGACTCAGCCATCTGCCGGTAGTAGTTGACCCGAGTCATGCAGCAGGCATGTGGTGGATGGTAGAACCACTGGCTAAAGCAGCAGTTGCAGTCGGTGCGGACGGTTTGATTATTGAAGTACATAACGATCCGGAAGCAGCATGGTGTGATGGTGCCCAATCCTTGAAACCGGACCGCTTTGCTAAGCTGATGGGCGACCTTAGAGGCATTGCGAACATTGTCGGCAGAGAGTTATAATAGTAGTATGGCAGATTAGGAGTGATTTTTTTGGAAGCTGATTTTGGTGGCGAAAATAGAAGTACAAGGTGGCAGGAGCTCAGCTTTGCTATCGTTGGCCTGGGGCTGATTGGCGGCTCTTATGCCAAAGCGCTGCGTAAGCTGGGCGTTAAGCAGATTATCGGCGTAGAGCGTGATGCAGCAACATTGCAGGAGGCTGAGCAGCAGGGAATTATAGACATTGGTATGGCAAATCCTGATGTGAGGCTTAAAGAGGCCAACGTAATTATCTGCGCTATTTATCCTGAAGCAATCGTGGGCTTTATAGCTGCAAACGTTGATTTCTTTAATGAAAGCGTTTTGCTGACTGATGTTGCAGGCATTAAAAACGATATGATCAGCAGAGGGCAGGCACTTTTAAAGGATGGCATGGAATTTATTTCCGGCCATCCGATGGCCGGACGTCAGGGCAGCGGCTTGGGCATGAGCGATGCGCATATTTTTCAGAATGCGAATTACATCATCGTGCCGGAAAAGCATAACACACCGGCTGCTGTTAGCTGGCTGGAGCAATTTGCTTTGGCTCTTGGCTGCAAGCATACGGTGCAGGTAACACCGGCGCAGCATGATGCCACGATTGCCTACACCAGCAATTTGCCGCATGTTACTGCGGTAGCGCTTATGGACAGCGCTTCCTTTGATGATAAGACCAAGTACTTCGTTGCCGGCAGCTTCCGAGATGGCACTCGTGTAGCAGATATCAATCCTGAATTATGGTGCAATTTATTCCTGGCCAACAGGGAAAAGGTTGCGGATGAAATAGACAGATATATGGAGCAGCTTGTGCTGTGGCGCGACGCTCTGCGCAGTGATGACGGCGAAAAGCTGAAGGAGCTGATGCGCAAGGCGGGAGCACGGAGAAGGGAGCTTTTTTAATGAAGAAAATTCATGTTGCATTAGGCGCTCATGCCTATGATATTGAAATAGCCGCCGGCCTGCTGCCGCAGGTCGGCTCTAAGGTTGCAGCGTTGCTGCCGAAGGCGCGCAAGGCTGCAATTATCAGCGATACGAATGTTGCACCCTTATACGCAGCAAAATTACAGGCTAGCCTCGAAGAGGCTGGCCTTGTTGTGCATAAGGTGGTAATTGAAGCCGGAGAGCAGAGCAAGAACATGCAGGTGCTCAGCGATGTATTGGAACAGCTTGCTGCAGCAGGACTCACGCGCACCGATGTTGTGCTGACGCTTGGCGGCGGTGTTGTCGGTGATTTGGGCGGCTTTGCCGCTGCCAGCTTTATGCGTGGCATTGCCTTTGTGCAGATACCAACCTCACTGCTGGCGCAGATTGACAGCAGCGTGGGTGGCAAGGTAGCTGTAGATTTAAAGGCCGGAAAAAATATTGCCGGTGCTTTTTATCAGCCGAAGGCTGTCTTTATTGATACAGATTTATTGGCAACGCTTTCCACCAGATTTTTGCATGATGGCTTGGCAGAAGCGATTAAATATGGCTGCATTAAGGATGCGGCGCTTTTTGAAAAAATTGCCGGCTATGCCGATGATGCGGAGCTGTTGGCAGATATTGACAGTGTTGTTGCCACCTGCTGTGCAATAAAAGCGCGCATTGTAGAGCAGGATGAATTTGATACAGGCCTGCGCATGCTGCTGAATTTCGGTCATACCTTGGGACATGCGGTAGAGCAGCATTTTGGCTACAGCAGCTTCACGCACGGCGAGGGTGTGGCGATTGGCATGTATCAGCTGACAAAGCGCACCGAAGAGCTGGGAATGACAGCCAAAGGCAGCGCCGAGCGTATTAAGAGCGTACTTGAAAAGTACAATTTGCCGTTGACTGCGGGCGTAGAAAAAGCGCAGCTGCTTGATACAATGGCAAGAGATAAGAAAAAGAACGGCAACAGCATTACCCTCATTATTTTGCAGCAGATAGGCGAGGGCGTACTGCAGAAAGTTGATTGGCAGCAAGTGCCAAGGTATTTGGGGTGAGGCTAAATGGAAAAGGTAAAAATTTATCCTGCAAAATTGGCAGGAACAGTGCAGGTTCCGTCATCTAAAAGCATGGGACACAGAGAAATCATTTGTGCAGGTCTTGCAGGCGGCACCAGCATTGTCGATAATATCAGCATGTCCAAGGATATTGAAGCAACGATGCGCGTTTTGCGTGCTATGAACGTGAGCGTTGATGAAATTCCCAGCATGATAGAGGGACGTAAGGCTTTGCAGATTACGGGCACAGGTCATCCGATTGCGGCGGCAGATAATGTTGACTGCGGTGAATCCGGTTCAACCTTGCGCTTTTTTATTCCCTTGGGAGCAAATCTTGGCTGTCCGCTGACCTTTATCGGTCACGGAAAGCTGGTATCGCGTCCTTTGCAGGCGTATTACGATATTTTGGATAAGCAGTTTGTGCAATATTTTAATGATAACGGCAATCTGCCGTTGACGGTTAACGGTCACCTGATGCCTGGTAAATTTGAGCTGCCGGGAGATGTCAGCAGTCAGTTTGTCAGCGGTCTGCTTTTTGCTTTACCGTTATTAAAGGGCGACTCCGAAATTATTATTACTTCACCGCTGGAATCTGCTTCTTATGTAGATATGACGCTGAACTGTTTGGCGAAGTACGGTGTTAAAGTAGAAAATGTAGATGGTGCACATCGTCATTATCTTGTGCCCGGCAAGCAGCATTTCAAGGCGCAGGACAGCAAGGTTGAGGGCGACTGGTCGCAGGCAGCCTTTTGGACTGTCGGCGGTGCTTTGGGCGCAGGCATTACGGCAAGCGGTGTAGATTTTACTTCGCTGCAGGGTGATAAGGCTGTGGTAGAAATTATGCAGCGAATGGGTGCTGATATTGCTAAAGCTGCTGACAGCGTAACCGTAAACAGCAGTGCAACGCAGGCAACGGTAATAGACGCTTCAAATTGCCCCGATATTATTCCTGTGCTTACCGTGCTGGCAGCAGTCAGTGAGGGAACAACGAAGATTATCAATGCGGGACGCTTGCGTATCAAGGAATGCGACAGACTGGCGGCTATAACAAACGAATTAAATAAAATGGGTGCGGCGATTACGGAAGAGCCGGAAGGCCTTACGATTAGCGGCAAGCCTGAGGGACTGCGAGGTGGTGTAGAGGCAGATGCCTGGAACGATCATCGTATTGCTATGAGCCTGGCAATTGCTGCGCAGTGCTGCGCCGAACCGATTATATTAACCGGTGCAGGCAGTGTAAGCAAATCCTATCCTAACTTCTGGGAGGATTACAAGAGCGTAGGCGGAAAAATTGAGGTGCTGGCATGAGCGGAATTTTTGGCATGAATATAAAAATGGCGATATACGGAGAATCGCACGGCAAATCTATCGGTGTAGTGCTGGATGGACTGCCGCCGGGACTGGCGCTTGATGAAGCGGCGATTGCTGCGGAAATGGTGCGTCGTGCTCCCGGACAGAATGCGCTGAGCACGGCACGCAAGGAAAGCGATACGGTAGAAATCCAAAGCGGCTTTTTCAATGGCTTTACAACAGGTACGCCGCTGTGCGCACGTATCATCAACAGCGACCAGCATTCCAAGGATTACAGTATTCTGGCAGATAAGATGCGCCCCGGTCATGCAGATTACGCAGGGCATGTGCGTTATCAGGGCTTTAACGATTATCGCGGCGGCGGTCATTTTTCCGGTCGCCTTACGGCACCACTGGTATTTGCCGGTGCTGTGGCCAAGCAGGCGCTGGCGCAGTACGGTATTGTTGTCGGTTCGCATATTCTGCAGATTAACGATATCAAAGAAGAACGCTTCAATCCTATGGGTGTAAGTGATAAAGCATTAACAGCGCTGCATGCGAAAAAGTTTGCGGTTATGGATGATGCTGTCGGCGCAAAAATGCAGGAGCGCATTTTGCAGGCCAAGAGTGAGCTTAACAGCGTGGGTGGTGTAATTGAAGCCATTGCACTGCGTTTGCCTGCGGGCATCGGAGCACCGTATTTTGATTCCGTGGAGAGCATGCTGAGCCATGCGCTGTTTTCCGTGCCTGCTGTTAAGGGAGTAGAGTTTGGCGACGGCTTTGGATTTGCCGGGCTGACGGGTGTCGAAGCAAATGATGCGCTGCATTACGCTGACGGCCAGGTGCAGGCGCTGACAAACCACAACGGCGGTATTACCGGCGGTATTACCAACGGTATGCCTTTGGTAGTGCGCGTGGCAATTAAGCCTACGCCGTCGATTGCGCGCGAGCAGCAGACAGTGAGCCTTAAGGAGCAGGCTGATACAACGCTGGCTATTGTCGGCAGACATGATCCATGTATTGTACAGCGTGCTGTGCCTGTTATCGAAGCGGTGGTTGCGTGGACGCTGTGGGATTTACTTTTAGAAGCGAAGAAATGGGAGAAATAAGATGCAGGAGCTTGATTTAGAAAAAATCCGCCAAGAAATAGATAAGGTTGACCAGCAGCTGGCAGACGTACTGGAAAGCCGTTTGCACCTGGTAATGCAGGTGGCTGCCTATAAAAAATCCAAAGGCCTGCCTGTTAAGGACAAAAACCGTGAAGCTAAGGTTATCGAAAAGGTCGCAGGCTTTTTGGAGAACAAGGAATATTCCGTGGCTGTGAAAAATATTATGCGCGGTATTATCGATCAGGCCTGTCTGCTGGAAGAAACTGCTCTGTCGGAAGCAAACAACAAAACCTATGAGGTTGCTTGCTTCGGTCCTGCAGGCTCCTTTACGCATCAGGCGTTAGAGGAATATTTTCATGGACGCCGCTACAATCGTCATCACTTCCAGACCTTTGAAGAGGTAATTTCCGGTATCAGCGACGGTACTATGGATTATGCCGTACTGCCGATAGAAAATTCTTCGACCGGCGGTATTACCGAGGTATATGATTTACTGCGTCAGTATGATTGCAGTATCGTAGGCGAGCAGTGCGTGAAGATAGAGCAAAACCTGTTAGGCTGCGAGGGTGCGTCACTTGGCACGATTAAAACAGTGTATTCGCATCCGCAGGGCTTGAAGCAGTGTGCCGATTTCTTCCGTGACTATCCGGAGATTGAACAGGTGCCGTATTTCAGCACATCAAAAAGTGCGGAGGAGGTTGCCGAAAAGCAGGATGTAAGCTTGGGCGCTATTGCCGGTAAGCAGGCAGCGGAGCTGTATAATCTAAAGGTTATTGCACCGGCGATTAACAGCAACAGCAATAATTATACCCGCTTTGTTATTATCGCCAAAAATCCGGAAATCGTAGCGAATGCAAATAAGATTACCTTGATTGTTGCCGTGAAGCACGAAACAGGCTCACTGTATAAAATGCTTGCCAGCTTCTACCATATGGGCCTGAATATGCTGAATCTGGAATCGCGACCGATTGTCGGCAAAACTTGGGAATACTTTTTCTACATTGATGTCACCGGTAATTTGGCAGACCCGCTGGTTATTGATGTGATGGAAGAAATAAAATCGAAGAGCACCTATTGCAAGGTTCTTGGCAATTATCGTGCTTACGAGCGAAAGGAATAAACAGATGAAGCATTACGGACTTTTAGGCGGTAAGCTGGGACACAGTCTTTCACCGCAGATTCACGAGCTGTTTTTTAAATATACGGGTATTGAAGGAGATTATACGCTGCTGGAAACACCGCAGGAGGACTTGCCCAAGCGCATGGAGGAGCTGCGCGCCAACTATGCGGGCAGCAATGTCACCATTCCGCATAAATTGCATGTAATGCCGTTTTTGGACAGCATTGCGCGTGAGGCTAAGGCTATCGGCGCTGTAAATACGATTAAATTTGATGAAAACGGTGCTGAAGGCTACAATACAGATTATTTTGGCTTTGGCAGAATGCTGGAATACAACAATATTGATGTGCGCGCTAAGCGTGTTGCGGTGCTGGGCACCGGCGGCGCTGCACGTGCAGTTGTCAAATATATGGTTGATAAGCGTGTCGGCAAACTGTATCTTGTTACGCGTGACGTTGCGCATGTTGATAAGGATTTCCTCAAGATTGCGCCTAAGTGTAAGTTTATTGATTATGACGGCTTGGCAGCGCTGACCGGCGATGTGATTGTCAACTGCACGCCTGTGGGCATGTATCCCAAGGTTAACGCTGCACCGGTTACGCCTGAGGAAATCAGCAATTTTGATGCTGCTGTAGATTTGATTTATAATCCCAAGCAGACTTTGTTCTTGAAGCAGGCTGCCGAGGCTAAAATGCAGACTGTCAATGGTCTGTTCATGCTTGTGGCGCAGGCTGTGGCTGCGCAGGAAATCTGGCAGGGCGAAAAATATGACAGCGAATTAATCGTCAAAATCATGCAGGATTTGGAGCAGAATATATGAAAAATATTGTGCTGATTGGTATGCCGGGCTGCGGCAAAAGCACCTTTGGTAAGCGCATGGCGAAGCGCTTGCAGCTGCCGTTTTATGATGCCGACGCCGTCCTTGAAGAGCGTGAGCAGCGCACGATAAAGGACTTCTTCGCGGAAAGCGAAGATGCATTCCGCGCAGCGGAAACGCGCACGCTGGCGTATCTGGCGGAATGTGACGGAGCTGTTATCGCAACAGGTGGAGGTGCCGTAAAGCGTGCGGAAAACATGGAGCTGCTGAAGCGCGGCGGTGTTGTGGTTTTTATCGACCGCAAACCGGAAAACATCATCGGATGTATTGCCGGTGATGCGCGTCCGTTGCTTGCGGCCGATAAGCAAAAGCTTTATACTTTATATAACGAGCGTATTGCGCTGTACCGCCGATATGCGGATTATACTATTGATAATAATGGCGATTTCGGCAGAGTTCTGCATGAGCTGCTGAATATTGCCGCTAAGCTGGAGGGATAAAGATGCGTAAAATTTTAGTTTTAAATGGTCCTAACATAAATATGCTGGGCATCCGTGAAAAAAATATCTATGGCCGTGATGATTATGACAGCTTGTGTGCTTACATCCGCTCGGCGGCTGACCGCCTTGGCGTAGAGGTGGAGCTGCTGCAGAGCAATTATGAGGGCGATATAGTTACCGCTATTCAGAATGCTTATGGTCATTTTGACGGCATTGTTATTAATCCGGCGGCGTTTACGCATTACAGCGTAGCAATTCTTGACGCATTGAAGGCAGTAAACATTCCTGCGATTGAGGTGCATATCAGCAACATCCATCAGCGTGAGGAGTTCCGCCATCATTCTGTAACGGTGGCAGGCTGTGTCGGCCAAATTTGCGGCCTGGGCTTTGCGGGCTACGCCTTGGCAATGGAAGCGCTGAGTGTGTATGAAGCAAAATAGTATATGAAAAATAAACAGTCTCCGCAGCTTTGCTTTCGGAGGCTGTTTTGTTATAATGGTTATAGAGTAATATTTGCTGACAGAAGTAGTTTGGGCTGTTAAATTTTCATAATAGTAAGATAACGTTAAAATCATTCTTGGAGGTGACATTATGAGTAAACGTGTAGTAATCGTCGGTGGGGTGGCCGCCGGTATGAAAACGGCGGCGCGCTTGCGCAGGCTGGATGCCGAAGCAGAGATTATCGTGCTGGAACGCGGACCGCAACTGAGCTATGGCGCCTGCGGCTTCCCGTATTTTATCAGCGGTGAGGTTAAGAGCATGGACAGCTTTGACCATACACCGCAGGGTGCTTTGCGCGACAGTAATTATTTTGCGGCCGTGAAGGGCATTGACGCCCGCTGTGGCTGTAATGTGCAAAAAATAGACAGAGAGCGGAAGTGCGTGCATTATCTGGAAAAGGGCGAGCTGAAGCAGCTGTCTTATGACGTGCTGGTGCTGGCAACAGGCAGTACGCCGGTGAAGCTTCCCTTGCCTAATGCTGATGTTGCAGGCATTCACAGCTTTTGGTTTCCGTGGGATGTTGAAGCGGTAGATAAGGAAATTGCTGAAGGCGGCGTTAAGGACGTTGTTATTATCGGCGCAGGCTTTATCGGGCTGGAGCTGGCAGAAGCTTTTGTGCGCCGCGGGTTGCATACCAGCGTTCTGGAACAACAGGACAGACTGCTGCCGCAGCTGCTTGATGAGGACATGGCAGCACTGCTGCTGCGTGATACGAAAAATCCGCTGTTGGATATTTATCTGCAAGAAAAAGCAGGCGGCTTTACCGTGGAAAACGGCAGAGTTGCCGGGGTGCAGACAGATAAACGCTTAATACCGGCACAGCTGGTTATTGTTGCCGTAGGCGTGCGTCCGAACGTGGAGCTGGCGCGTGAGGCCGGCCTTGTTATAGGTCCGAGCGGTTGTATTGCGGTTAATGAATACCTGCAGACAAGCGATGATGCAATTTATGCCGGAGGTGACTGTGCGGAAAATACTCATCGTGTCAGCGGAGCCAAGGTGTTTGTGCCTATGGGTTCTACCGCCAACAAGCATGGCCGCGTGATTGCGGATAATATCTGCGGAGCGCGGAAGAAATATCCCGGTGTCCTGGGGACTGCCGCCTGTCGCTTCTTTGCGCAGGAGGCAGGGGCGACCGGTTTGAACGAGCGGACGGCGCAGCAGGCTGGTATTGATTTTGCAAGCGCAATTGTACCAGGCTCTGACCGTTTAGGCTATATGCCGGGAGTAGGGCGTATTGTGCTGAAGCTGTTGGCGGAAAAGAGCAGCGGACGCGTATTAGGTGCGCAGGCTGTTGGGGCGAGCGTAGCGAAGCGTATTGATACATTGGCGGCGGCAATTTCTTTAGGTGCAACGCTGGAGGATTTGTCCGGACTTGATCTGGCTTATGCTCCGCCGTTTAATACGCCGATTGAGAATATCGCAACGGCAGCCAATGTCCTGCAAAATAAACTTGACGGACAGCTGCGCAGCATTAATCCTGTAGACTTTGAAAAGAATCGTACGCAGGAGGATTATTTATTCGTTGATGTACGCACGCCGGCAGAGGTAGCAGCTAAGCGTATTGCCGACATTCCGTCGAGAGTAAATCTGCCGCTTGATACCTTGCGGACAGCGGATATCAGCAAGCTGGATAAAGAGCAGAAAATAGTAACAGCCTGCCAGATTGATTTGCGTGGCTACGAAGCGGAGGTTATTCTGCGCGCCCGTGGCTTCCAGGATGTTTACAGCCTGGAGGGAGGCATGAGCGGTTGGCCGTATGCAACGGAAAGCGATAACAACAAAAAGTAAGCATTTTAATATTGTTATACAAGGAGGAGAAAAGCATGAGTGAATTTAGTGAAAAAATGGGCATGGTAGCAGGCAATAATTTTAAGAGCGGTTATAACTGCTGCGAAGCGATTGTGCAAACCTTTCGCAAGGAGGCAGGCGTGAATATTGATGATAATGCTTTCCGTCTGTGCTCCGGCTTTGGCGGTGGCATTGGTCATGCGCGCAACTTGTGTGGAGCGATGGCAGGTTGCGTGATGGTCATCAGTACGCTTTCCGGCCGTAATCAGCCGAGCGAGAAGCCATTGGCAGAAATTTATCCGCTGACATTGGAATTCCATGAGCGCTTTGCTAAGGAATTCGGCTCCTGTGCCTGCGGTGATTTGATGCCTTACGAGTTTAATACGCGTGAGCATTTGAAAAAATGCCTGAAGCTGGTGAATAAGGTAGCGCAGCTGCTGGCTGTGTATCTGGAAGAAAAGGAACTGCTGAAGTAATATTGATAGGCTAAAAGGGACTGTCGCGTCAGTAAAACTTACTTGCGGTGACAGTCCCTTGGTTATTTTCTCTATGTGTGAGAATGCGTAAATAAGCTAAAAGCAATAATAAAAAATTGCGGAGCGCTTTTTGACGGCAAAAATATTTGGCTATCAAAACAAATTAATTGAAGTTTTTGCCGTCAACATGCTATACTATTCTTAGATACAACGTAACGGAGGTGAGATGATGAAGTATCTTTCAGTAGCTGAAACAGCGGAAAAGTGGCAGATATCCGAGCGCAGCGTGCGTAATTATTGTGCACAGGGACGTGTGCAGGGAGCAGAGCTGCATGGCAGAGTATGGAGTATTCCGGAAACGGCAGTAAAACCGGAGCGTGTTAATAAGATTAAGCAGAGCGAGCGTAGCTTGTTAAATGTTCTGCAGGAAGAAAAAGCAAGCAGATATGCAGGCGGTATCTATCATAAAACGCAAATTGAGTTGACCTATAACTCTAATCATATGGAAGGCAGCAGACTGACACATGAGCAGACGCGTTATATTTTTGAAACGAATACGATTGGTGTGGAAAATGAAGTTTTGAACGTGGATGATATTATTGAAACTGCTAATCACTTTCGTTGTATTGATTTGCTTATAGATAAGGCAAAGACTGCTTTATCCGAAAAGCTGATAAAGGAATTGCACTTTATTTTAAAAACCGGCACGAGTGATGCGTGTAAGGATTGGTTTGCTGTCGGTGATTATAAAAAGCTTCCGAACGAGGTTGGCGGCAGAGATACGGCTTTGCCGGAAGAGGTTAGCGAGCAGATGCGAGCACTTCTGGCAAAATATAATGCGAAAAATAGTAAGACGTTTAAAGATATTTTGGATTTTCATGTGCGTTTTGAAAGGATTCATCCGTTTCAGGATGGCAATGGACGCGTTGGCAGGCTGATTATGTTTAAAGAGTGCCTGAAATATAATATTGTTCCGTTTATTATAGAGGATAATCTGAAAATGTTTTACTATCGAGGCTTAAAGGAGTGGGGGAAGGAAAACGGTTATCTGATGGATAACTGCCTTGCTGCGCAGGATAGATATAAGGCATATCTTGATTATTTTAGGATTGAGTATTAAAGCATCTTCTATAGAGAAAATAATGATAAGAATTATGTGAAAGCGAGGCGATGAGTGTGCTAATGAATACAACTGAGTATCTCTCCATTATCGAAAATATCAAGAGCGAAATTAGGGCTGCACAGTACCGTGCAGCAGTTCATGCGAATGCAGATATGTTGCTCCTTTATCATGATATAGGTTGTGTGATTAATGAACATAAATCATGGGGCAACAAGTTTATTGACAATCTTGCCACTGATATTAGGATTGCTTTTCCAGAAAGCAAAGGATATTCTGTTCGTAATTTGAAGTATATGGCAAAATTCGCAGAGATTTATCCAGACCGAGAATTTGTGCAACAGGTTGTTGCACAAATTCCATGGGGTCAAAATATAGTTCTTCTGGATAAGGTCGCTGATATGGATGAACGTAAATGGTATATCAAAAAGTCAGCGGAAAACGGCTGGTCTCGAAATGTTCTTGTCCATCAGATTGAAAGCAACTTGTATCAGAGACAGGTGCTGGCAGATAAAGTTACAAATTTTGATCACCGCTTACCGTCTCCGCAAAGTGAACTTGCAGCGCAGACAATGAAAGATCCATATGTATTTGATTTTATTCCTTTCCGGGAGGATATGCTCGAACGGGATATTGAGCAGGCACTTGTTAGGGATGTCACAAAGCTCCTTCTGGAGCTTGGAACAGGGTTTGCTTTTCTGGGAAACCAGTATCACCTGAACGTAGGCGGCGATGATTTTTACATTGATTTGTTGTTCTATAACCTGAATCTTCGCTGTTATGTGGTTATCGAATTGAAAACCGGTGATTTCAAGCCGGAATATGCTGGTCAGCTAAACTTTTATCTGTCAGCCGTGGACGGCATTTTGAAAAAAGAGCAGGATAATCCGTCCATTGGTTTACTTCTGTGCAAAAGCAAAAACAATGTGGTTGCAGAATATTCACTCAAGGATATTTCGAAGCCGATTGGTGTAAGCGAATACAAAATAACCAGTAGCCTGCCGGATGATCTGGAAAAGCAACTGCCATCTGTTGAAGATATTCAGAAACGGATTAAATAAGGCTCTAATTAATTCTTAAGTTTTAGAAAGGACACACCAATGCATAAAATTCTCTTTATCTGCCACGGCAACATCTGCCGTTCGCCTATGGCAGAGTTTTTATTGAAGGACATTGTAAAAAAGCGCGGTATTGCCGCTGATTTTGAAATTGCTTCGGCAGCGACGAGCAGGGAAGAAATCGGTAATCCCGTACATTATGGTACGCGCAACAAGCTGGCGCAGCTTGGCATCAGCGTCGCAGGCAAGCATGCAGTACAGGTAACAAAGCGTGACTACGAATATTATGATTTGCTGCTGGTGATGGACAGCAATAATATTCGTAATTTACGCAGAGTAATCGGTGAAGATACGCAGGATAAGGTACATCTGCTTTTGGATTATACCGAGCGTAAAGGTGCAAGCATTGCCGATCCGTGGTATACCGGTGACTTTGAAGTGACATATGACGATATCATGGAAGGTCTGGATGGCTTACTGAAGTATCTGAAATATTAAAACAAACAAATTTCCGTGCAAACCGTTAATAAGTTAACACAATTTACCATAAAAATAAATAGAATTAATCGAAAACGGTATTTTGCTTGTTTGTTTTAGATTGTGGTGCTACAATAAGTGTTACGGTAAAATAATATAGTTTCCAATGAAGAGAGGTTTTTAAACATGAAATTCGCAACACGTATGGAGCGTATGCAAGCTTCTGAAATCCGCGAGCTGTTAAAATTAACTGCTCAGCCTGATATTATTTCCTTTGCCGGCGGTCTGCCTGCACCGGAGCTGTTCCCTGTAGAAGAAATTGCCAAGGTTTCTCATGACCTGGTACTGAAGGAAGGTCGCCAGCTGCTGCAATATGCAACTACCGAAGGCCGTCCGTCCCTGCGTGCAAAAATTGCTAAACGCATGGCTGATAAATACCACACCAATGTTGATCCCGATGACATTCTGATTACCACCGGTTCTCAACAATGCCTGGACTTCGCAGGCAAGCTGTTCCTGGATCCCGGCGACGTTGTTCTGTGCGAAAGCCCGTCCTACCTCGGCGCTTTGAACGCATTCAACGCTTACCAACCGAAATTTGTTGAGGTTCCGACCGATAACGGTGGTCTGATTCCGGAAGAATTGGACAAAATTCTGGAAACCACTCCGAACTGCAAATTTATCTATGTAATTCCTGACTTCCAAAACCCGACCGGTCGTACCTGGTCCATGGAACGCCGTCAAAAATTTATGGAAGTTGTTAACAAACACAACCTGCCTGTACTCGAAGATAATCCGTACGGCGAACTGCGCTATGAAGGTACTATTCTGCCGTCCTTGAAATCTATGGATACCAAAGGCTTGGTTATGTTCCTGGGCACCTTCTCCAAAATCTTCTGTCCGGGCCTGCGTCTTGGCTGGATCGCTGCAGAGCACAGCCTGCTGAGCGAGTTTGTTAAAATCAAACAAAGTGCTGACCTGCACACCTCTAACTTTGACCAAGGCGTTGCAGATGCTTACATGGAACAATACGACCTGGATGAGCACGTTAAAGAAATCGTTGCTCTGTACAAACATCGTCGTGATCTGATTCTTGAATCCATGGAGAAATACTTCCCTGCTGGCACCGAATGGACTCATCCGGAAGGTGGTCTGTTCCTGTGGCTGACCTTCCCTGAAGGCGTAAGCGCACGCAAAGTATTCAATAAATGCATCGAGATGAAGGTTGCCGGCGTTATCGGTGATGCCTTCTATCCGAACCAGAAGACTGACCGCAGCATGCGTATCAACTACTCCAACATGCCGGATGACCGCATTGTTGAAGGTATCCAACGTATGGCTAAAGCAATCAAAGAGTGCATGTAATTCTTTGATGGCTTAAGCTGTCTTGTAAATTTTACAGCTGATAAAAATTTAACCCCTGCAGAAAAATTTCTGCAGGGGTATTTTGTATATATGATGGTTTATGCTTTAGCAGCCTTTAAGGTTCTTTCAAACAGAATGTATAAAACACCGGCAGCCTCATCGCTGAATTTAAAGATACTGTCGGTACCATCGGTGTGATGGAAGGTTACAAGGTTGATGCCGTCAAAATCAGCACCGCTGAGAACGTTGAGCGGGATGTGGAAGGCGTTTTTCTTACCAATGTAAACTAAACGTTGGTTAGTAAGGAAGAACATGCCAAGCTCTTCAATAATAGTCATTTCCTCGGTGAATTTGGGATGCTCGATTTTTTCGCCCTTGAAGGCAACCGTTTCATCAATGCGGAATTTGCGTGTCAACTCATAGTAATTGTCCTCGCGTTCTATCATTTTGTTTTGGCAGAGACCGCAGTTGGTATAGGCGTGGCAGATTTCGCCGGGGTTGAGCGGGAAAGCATCCTGCTTGATATCGCCTAAAGGCATATGCTCAGCATTCCACAGGCTGCGGTATTTTTCCAAAGCGCTGACAATATTATTCTTTAATTCGTAAGGGATATCCAGAGTTGCGCAGTCGGCACGCAGGGCAGCTTCTTCTTCCGGAGTATAACGCTGTGCGCTGCTGATTTCGTCAAACTTCAGGTTGAAGTGTGCTTGGAAAACCTGCTTACGCATGGAAAGACTGTCTTCGTAATCATAGCCGAATAAGTCATTCAATTGTTTGATATCCAATTTTTCGGTGCCTGCAAGCAAATCGCGGCAGCGGACAAAATAAGCAGCTGTTTTTGCTGCCTTATCAGCCTGCTTTGCCAGATGCGGCGGCAGTTCCAAAATTTCAGCTAAGTGTGCAAGCTGCGCCCAAAGGCTGTCTTCTTTATTTTGTACTTCAGTGAAGATAACATCTGCCAGCTTGCGGTAAATGCCGCTGCGTTGGTTGAAATTATCATCGTTGAATTTTACGCCCCATTTTTTCAGAGCGTGATGTACATCGTCGGCACTGACAGCCAAAGCGTCGGGTGCTGCAGCCAACAGATTGTTGAGCTCCTTCCAGCCGTTTTCGGTAGGCTTGCTGCCGAATATTTTTGATAAAAAGCCGCATTCTTCTAATTCTTGCATGCTATAAGGTTTCAAATTCTGCACTCTCCTTTACAGGCTCAAGGTCTGCATTTTTATTTTACGCTGATAAAGTTGTCAGCGATTTACTTTATCGCTAACAATACGAATTTAATCTAAACAATATTATACGCTAAAAGTGTATCTATTGTCTAGAAAGAAAAAGCTTCGGCATTTATCTGCTGTGACTATCTGCCTGCATTGTGTTATAATAGCAATTAGAGAGATGAGAGGGAGATAAAATGTCAATACAAGCTTTTACTTCTGACAACAAAAGCAGCTGGAAGGCAAATTTGCCTGTATTGTGGCTGGGAGTATTTTTATGCTGCGCCAGCTATACTATGTGCATACCGTTTTTGCCTGTTTATCTGCTGCGTGAGCTACATGTTGCCCAGCCTGATGTTAACTTCTGGGCAGGTATTACCTTTGCCGTAACCTTTATGGGGTCTGCCGTAATGGCACCATATTGGGGTGCTTTGGCTGACCATGTCGGGCAGAGGAAGATGGCGATTCGCGCTGGCTACGGCTTGGCGCTGACCTATTTCCTGACCGGCGTCTGTCAGGATGTCTATCAGCTTCTGCTTGTGCGTATTGTGTGCGGTGTTGTTGCCGGCTTTGTGCCTGCCTGTATGTCGATGGCGTCTTCATCCTTACCGGAGGAGCGTATGGGCTGGGGCATGGGACTGATGCAGACTGCGGTAGCCAGCGGCACAATCATGGGACCGTTGATGGGCGGTTATCTGAGCAGCTGGTTTGGCATGCGTGCTTCATTTTATGTAGGCAGCCTTGCCTTGTTTATTGCTACAAGTGCTGTAGTATTTATTGTCAAGGATATGTCCGTACTGAATAAGGGCGCGCGCGAAGCAAGCAATCTGCTGGCAGATTTAAAGAACGCTTTGCATAACAAGGGCCTGCTGTATATTATGGCTATGTTCTTTGTGGTGCAGACCTGCGTAATGCTGATTCAGCCGCTGATTACCTTGTACGTAGGCGAGCTGATGCATGATATGGGTGATGCTGCTATCAAGATGTCCGGTGTAGTTTTCTCGCTGTCCGGCATTACCGGCATTTTGGCTGCGCCGTTTTGGGGAAAACGCGGCCAACGCTTCGGTTATGTGCGCGTTTTCTGCATTGTAACCTTTATTGCCGGTTTTATTAATCTTTTCCAGGTGTTCATCAATACTGTTTGGCAGTTTGCAGCTATTCAGTTTGTTTACGGCCTGTTCCTGGCAGGTGCTGTGCCTAATATCAATGCTAACCTGACGCGTGTTACTGCTGCTAATATGCGCGGTAAGGCCTTTGGCCTGGTTACGAGCGCGCAGCAGTTTGGCGGTGTTGTAGGACCGCTGCTTGGCGGTGCCTTGGGCAGCTTTATGAGCTCGCGTTATGTGCTTGTGTTTGCCGGTTGCGTGCTTATGGCCTTAGCCTTGTATTCGTACTTTACGCGTGTGCGTGGCGTGGAGCAGGAGATTGTTAGCTAAATTGATATATATAATAAAAGACCGTTGCTGCAGGAAAATGCGGCAACGGTTTTGTTTTGAAAAAACATTATGGAATGCTTTTTAATCTTTTGGTTTAGCTGTCAGCCATTGGCGTTTTTGCTCACTTTGCGGGAAAAGCTGATGGTCAAACCACATATAGAAGAAGCGTTCTGCCGGCACAATGCTGTAGCCGTCCTGCAGATGGTCGGTAGTATCATAGGGATCTGCCATAATAAGCACATCGTCACTTTTGTGTGCGGTGCCCATGCTGTCATAACCGATGATGACACGCCAATGTCCTCCCCAGTCAACATTTTCTACAATAATAGGGGTATTATGTTTCAGATTACTCTCGATAAATTTAAGGAAATCCTTATAGTTGTCGGGAGTTTTATCTTTGATGGAGGAATGGAACTCCCAACCGATTTTTTCAAAGTAGTTTACCATGCCCTTGGTGTTGGTGCCGACGGTTTTGCTGCTGCCCATGATTTTGGCAACAGCCAGCTCATCATCGAGCGTTTTGCCTTTGTAATATTTTACAACCATATTTGCAGCGGCCGGACCACAGGTATAATGAGTGATTTGCTGCGTAGTGGCAAATTTCGGCAAAATAGTAAGATGCTCGTCAGATTGCATATTATAAAAATCAGGATGTTTAAAATAGGGTGAATCCTTGATATCGTGTTTGCCTACGAATTGTGCGGCACCGGCTGTAGGTGTGCTTCCGGGAGTGCCGATGGGCATAGTGGATTGCTGCAAAAGATAATTAAGGCCGCCTAAAATGACTATCAGGCAAACAATGGCCAGTAAAATGCGTTTTGTTTTCATAGCTGCTCTCCTAAACTGAGTGTAGTTTTGCGCTTAAGATGCTTATGGACTGCTGTGAGCAAAGCTTCTTTTTCGTTGGGCAGATTGCCTGACTGCACGCGTTCCAGCAGGTAGGATAAAATATTTTTGATTTCATGCTGAGGAATAATTTGCAGCAGCTCGCGTCCGCTGACGGCAAGATCCTTGCTGCATACAGGCATGCGTGTGCGTACCAGCTCCACAACCTGACGTCCTAAAAGACGTCCTTCGGCCATCAGCTGTTCGTTCTCACGGGCGTGGGTTGCGCCCATATCTGCAAGAAAAACTTCGACCAGCAGGCTGTAGGCCTGCGTCAGCTCTGCCTGCGTGCGGAAGCCGGAGTTGGCGGCTTCGCTGCGCACCCAGCGCAGCAGGGTGCGCTCGCCGGTGAGCAGCATAGGCGCGAAGCGCATATGTTGCGCTACCAGCCAGGTCACCAGATGGACGAAGCTTTTGTTATAGCCGAGGCGCGTCAAGATAGCTTTAGCCATTTTTGCGCTTTCTGCTTCGTGGCCGGGATCGCTTGGCTGTCCTTCCTTATTCAGCTTGCGTACATTCGGCAAACCCTTGCCCAGATCGTGCAGCACAAGTGCCCAGCGGATGGCTAAATCGCGGGGGCTGCTGTCGATAGCCAGCAGTGTGTGCTCCCAGGTGTCATATAAATGAAAGCGCGGATTTTGGTGCAGACCTAAAAGATGCAGTGCTTCCGGCAGAATGGGAATAACAGTATCGCTGCCGTTTTCACGGGCATGACAGCTTGCACCTAAAAGGCCTGTTGCCATCATCAGCATTAAGCCCTTGCCTGCATATTCAGATGTAAGGAGCTTTTCCAGCTCCTTGCGTACCCGCTCCAACGAAAGACCGGCGCAGCGTTCTACCGGAAAGCTATAGCCATGCGGCAGGTAGTAGGGTGTGTTCGGCGCACCGCAGGCAGGCAGTGCTTCGCAGCCTGCCTGCTCGTACGTAAAGCCAAGCTGTGCCGCAAAGCGGCAGGCACGCAGCATACGTAGAGCATCCTCGTGAAAGCGTGTATTGGCGTCACCAACGGTGCGTAAAATTTTCTGCTGCAAATCCTGCCGGCCGCCAAAGTAATCATACAATGTGCCGTCCAGTGATAGTGCCATAGCGTTGACAGTAAAATCGCGACGGCTCAAATCCTCGCGCAGACTGCTGCAAAACCACGTTGCAGCAGGGCGATGCATATCTTCGTCGTTATAGCGTTCGCCGCGGAAGGTTGTTACTTCGGTAGCAACGCCGTTGATAACGATGACTACGCAGCCGAAATTGTGACCTAATTGGTCAACAGTTTTCCAATCATGTTGCTTGCAAACTGCCAAAACCTGCTCCGGCAGAGCATTGGTGGTAATATCGTAATCATCCGGTGATTTACCCAAAAGCAGGTCGCGTACTGCGCCGCCGACAAGATATGCTTCATAGCCGGCAGCATTCAAAGCAGACAGTATTTTTTTTGTATAACTGGGAAAAAATAAATCAGGCATTTTACAAATCTCCTGCCGGCTTAGTATTCTATACCGTCATCCTTGAGCCGGTATTCTACATTAATACCGAAATACTCCCAAAGAATTTCCTTAAGCTCGGCTCCAGTGTTGATTTTATAGCGGTACTTTACGCGACCGCCGAGGTAAAATTTTAAATAGTTACCGCGGATGGTAATATTGCAGTCTTCGCGGAAAATAGACAGCTTTTTGCTTTTAATAAACGGTGAGTCTGGATGTGCGTCGCACCAGAAGCTGGCGGTAATAAAATCCTTGTCTATCTGTGGTTCTTCAGTAAAGCCAAAGAGGCGTTTCCAGATTTTGCCGCGCTCCTTCTGCCAAAGCAGCCAACCCCAAAACTCACTGCGGGTAAATTTGTATTGGCTGATGCCGTCGCTTTGAATCAGGCCTTCAGTAATTTCCAGCGGCACACGCGGGCTTTCGCTGTTCACACCGACATCGGTAAGATAACGCTTATCGCCTAAAGCTACACACATTACGCGGTGGCGGCGCAGCTGGTAGGTTTCCATTTTATCGATAAAGCGGGCGGAATAGCTGGTCACATCAAAGCCCAGGGATTCCAAAAGCCAGTTGTAAAGTCCGTTCAGCTCAAAGCAGATACCGCCGCGGTTGTGCATGATAACCTTATTGAACATATCCTGTCTTTTGAGCGAGGTAATTTTGCCGTTTAGACAGTCAAAATTTTCATAGGGAATATATTTGAGGTGCGCGTCCTGCAATTTAGTCAGGGTTGCTAAATTAACAGTTGGCTCAAAGTCGTTGAGCTGCAGCTTGCGCAGGTATTGTTCTATTTGCAGCTTCTTCATCGGCCGTCCGTTGATATCTGCGTAATTTGGCAAAGCAATCATCTCCATAATGTAATTTTCACAGCGTTGTTATAGCTATGAAAATTGTCTAATCTTCTCTCAATTATTTATTGTAACATTTATTTTGCAGGAAATAAACTATTTTGCTTTAAAGAGTGGGAATAGCATAGTCTATATCTGCACTGCTGGCGACAATAAAAAGACTATTCCTGTGTGGAATAATTTTAATGCCAAACAAGAATAAGATAAACAAAACTACCGTTTTACAAAGTAATTCCTAAGTGTTATTATATAAATGGCAATTCTGTTATATTTAATATTCTCGTTGTTACACTCTCAAATACACTCTCAAATAAATTTTTTGGAGGTTTCCGATGGCTCTGTTATCCTTGTTTTTTTTACTGCTGGCGATAATGCTTGGTTTTATCCGTAAAATGAATACTGGTCTTTTGTGCATAGCTTTTGCCTTGCTTTTGGGACGTATGGCAGGCATCAGTGATGCGGAAATTATTAAAGGCTTCAATGCTTCTTTGTTTCTGATGCTTTTGGGTGTAACTTATTTGTTCAGTTTGGCACAGATTAACGGCAGTCTGGATTTACTGGCACAAAAAGTTATTTCCTTGGCAGGCAAGCGTGTTTACCTGATTCCGATCATTATTTATGTATTCTCAATTATACTTGCTGCGCTTGGTCCCGGATCTGTACCGACTATGGCTATAATGATGGTTTTTTCCATGTCCTTGGCAGCAGAAATGAAAATCAGTCCTGTGCTGCTTTCAACCTTAACTGTTTTGGGTTCTTGCGCCGGAGGTTTATCACCGCTTGCTGCTACCGGCATTATCGGTGCGAATCTGTGCGCAGAGTTTGGCTTAACCGGTATTGAAAATGATTTTCTTATGAATGGTATTCTTTCATTTACTATTTATGCCGTTATTATCTATATTTTGTTGGGAGGCTATAAGCTGCGTTCTGTTGCTGTGGAGCAGAAAAAAGAAGTTCCCTGCTTTAACAAAAGGCAGCTGACGACTATTGCCGGTATTGTAGTGATGGTGCTTATGGTTATGCTTTTGCGTATTAATGTCGGACTGGTCAGCTTTGCTGTTGCTGCGGTATTGTCCTTTTTGCGTGTCTCTGATGAGACAAAAGCTATCAGGCACATTCCTTGGAATACGCTGCTGCTGATTACCGGTGTCGGTGTTTTGATGCAGCTGATTATAGATCTTGGCGGTATTGAGGTGCTTTCCAATGTGCTTGTTTCGCTGATGAGCGCTAAAAGTGCTGCCGCTGTTATGGGACTTACCTCCGGTATTATGAGCTGGTTCAGCTCAAGCAGCGGTGTTGTTATGCCTACGCTGCTGCCGACTGTGCCGCATGTTGCCCAGCAGCTTGGCGGGGTGAATGAGTTCGAATTGGCTTCCTCGATTACAACGATTTCACATGTCGCTGCCATCAGTCCGCTTTCTACAGGAGGTGCGCTGGCGTTGGCAGCATATGCTTCGGCCGCTAATGCTAATCAGAAGCAGCAGCAGAATCTGTTTATGAAAATGTTCGGCGTTTCTGCGCTGGGCGTTTCCGTGTTGTGTGTTTTCTCTTATTTCGGCATGTTCCATTGGCTGCTGTGAGGTAAAAATTTTATAATAATCTTTTGGTCTTCGTGCATATTTAGATATGTGCGAAGACTTTTTTGTTGCAGCGTGCATTCCTTTACATACGTAATATTACGTAGTATAATAAATTAAAGGAGGTTGCGTTTATGCCACTAACCCCTAAAGAAATGATCAGATTGCTTTTACAAAATGGTTTTGTTTATGTAAAGAGCAATAATGGTTCTCATCAAAAATATTTTAATCCACAGCGGAATATAACTGTTGCTGTACCTTTGCATACTAAAGAATTAAAGAAAGGCTTAGAACAGGCTATTTTAAAGCAGGCTGGATTAAAACGATAAGGAGAAGAAAGGAGCGTATTATGTCTAAAAAATATTTTTATCCGGTAATTTTTGAACCTGAGGAAGTAGGCGTTTCTGTTTATGTTCCGGATATTCCCGGCTGCAATACCCAAGGAGATTCTTTGGAAGAAGCTTTGGAGATGGTGCAGGAAGTGATTGGCCTGATGTTGGAAGGTAAAAAGCCTGAAGAATATCCTCAGGCATCAAAACCCAATGAAATCAATCTGGAAGGCAATCAATTTGTGATGATGGTTGCTTTTGATAAGCTTGCTTATGACAAAAAGTATAATGCGAAGGCTGTAAAGAAGACGCTCTCGATTCCTGCATGGCTTAATAATCTGGCAATTGATAACGATATTAATTTTTCTAATCTTTTGCAGCGTGCCTTGATTAATGAATTGGGATTAAATGCACGTTAATTTATAGAAGCAAAAAAAGCCGCCGGATTGGAGAAAAATCTCCTGAGCCGGCGGATTTTTGTGTCTTACGGCACCATGATAAATTCTGCTATAAACACCACTGCACAGCAGCAGCAAGCCACATGAAAAAGGCTCATGCTGCGCCAGGCGGTGACAACGCCGACGCCGAGGGCAAGTGCACCTGCAGCAGGTGTCTGCGTTTCCTGCAGGATAGCGGGAAAGGTCATTACTGCGAGAGTCGTGTAGGGGACATAATATAAAAAGGAACGGATGAGAGGATTTTTGATTTCCTTACGGATGAGTGTGAGCGGAAGCACGCGGATAGCGTAGGTAACAAGTGCCATTACGGCAATATAAATGTAAATATTATGTTCCATATGCTAGTCCTCCTTTTGCTGGGACTGTACCGGACTAAGCCAGGCTGCAGCCGCTGCGATGACTACAGTGAGGATAATGGTACGTGTACCGCCGGTAAGCTGTGCCAACGGTTGCAGATATGCTGCTGCGAAGCTGGCGACGAAGCTTGTGATTACAACAGTGAGAATGATACGGCTTTCGCGTGCCGGCGGAATGATAATAGCAAGGAACATGCCAAACAGCGCAACGCTCAGTGCGCTGACAATGCGATCAGGCAGCGCTGCACCGGCGATAATGCCGCAGGCTGTGCCAATCGACCAGCCTGGAATGGCCACTGCCATGCCGCCATAGTAATAGTATGGATTCAAAACACCGGGACGGGAGATAGCGATACCGAAAAGCTCATCAGTTACAGCAAAGGCCATAGCCAGACGATGTATAAAGCCTTGCGCGTTGCTGAGCCTTTGGCTCAGCGCGCAGCTCATCAGCATGTAGCGTGCATTGGCAATGAGGGTGACCAGTGCTATTTCGGTATAGCTGGCATTTTGGCCGATGAGGGTAATGGCGGCAAATTCACCGGCTGAAGTGTTGTTAAGCAGGCTTGTTAAAAAGCCCTGGAATACAGAAAGACCGGATGTGCGGCAAATAATTCCCAGAGAAAAGGCTACGGCAAAATATCCCAATCCTATGGGGATGCCGTCGTGAAGGCCTTGGCGGAAGGCAGCCGTATTGCTTGAAGCATTATTAGTATATACAGAATCAATATTTTTAGTTGAAATTTGCATCATAATACACCACAACAATCATAAAAAAATCAAAAAAACAAAAAAATCAAAATATAATAATGCCAAGTGTTGGAAATTATACCCGTAAGCCCCAAACGGAAGGCTTACGGGTATAATTGCTTTGGTAAACGCTGAGGGGATGGCGCTTGCCGATATTTTTATTTGAGCAGCTCCTTAGCAACAAGGTGGCCCATTTCAGAGGTAGAGACCTTCTTCAGGCCTTCTGCATAAAGGTCTGGAGTGCGGTAGCCTTGCTCCATAACTGCGTCAACAGCTGCTTCCATAGCGTCTGCTGCTTCGTTTTGGTTCAGGGAGTAGCGCAGCATCATAGCGACGCTGAGAATGGTTGCCAGCGGGTTAGCGATGCCTTGGCCGGCAATGTCCGGTGCGCTGCCGTGGATAGGCTCGTACATACCGGTGCCGTCGCCAAGGCTGGCGCTCGGAAGCAGGCCGATGCTGCCTGCGATGGTGCTTGCTTCATCACTGAGAATATCACCAAAGATATTGTTGGTCAAAATAACGTCAAACTGCTTCGGATTCAGCACTAACTGCATAGCGCAGTTGTCAACATAGAAGTTGTTCAGCTCGACTTCAGGATAATCCTTAGCCTGCATTTCGGCAACAATTTTACGCCACATGCGGCTGGAGCCCAATACATTGGCTTTATCAACGCTGGTTACTTTACCGCGGCGTTTTTTGGCAGCTTCAAAAGCAAAACGGGCAATGCGTTCTATCTCCGGACGGGTGTAAAGCTCAACGTCGCTTGCTTCCTCAACACCGTCAGCATTGAGGTGCGCTTCGTTGTGTTCACCGAAGTAGATGCCGCCGGTAAGCTCGCGCACGATTAAAAGATCGGCACCTTCTGCACGTTCCGTTTTCAGCGGAGAAAGATGCGCGGTGAATTTGGAAACGGTCATCGGGCGCAGGTTGCAGTACAGGCCCAAAGCCTTGCGGATACCAAGCAGGCCTTTTTCCGGACGGATATCCGGTGCAACGTTATCCCATTTCGGTCCGCCGACAGCACCGAGCAGTACAGCGTCGGCAGCCTTAGCGCTGGCGATGGTTGCTTCCGGCAGGGGAACGCCGGTTGCGTCGATTGCGCAGCCGCCGATGAGCTGCTTGTCATATTCAATTTCAAAGCCGAATTTTTTGGCAGCAGCGTCGAGAACCTCTACAGCTGCATCAACTATTTCTACACCAATGCCGTCACCTGGCAGTAAGCAAATCTTCATTATTTGTTTTCTCCTTTAATATAATTAATCAGGCCGCCGCAGTCTGCGATATGCTGGATGAATTCCGGCAGCGGTTTGGTTTTAATCGTAATATTTTTATTGAGGATTTTGATTTCACCCTTGTTGACATCAACGTCAATTTCGTCACCGGGTTCAATCTTTTCTACGTCGGCACCGATTTCCAGCACCGGCAGACCGATGTTGATAGCATTGCGGTAGAAGATACGGGCAAAGCTGTCTGCTACAATGCATTTGATGCCCTTAACCTTTAATACTACCGGGGCATGCTCACGGGAGGAGCCGCAGCCGAAGTTTTTGCCGGCAACGATGTAGTCGCCGGGTTGTACGTTGGCAGCAAAGTTAATTTCCAGGTTTTCCTTCGCATCCTCCATAGCGTGTTCTGCTAATTCCTTGAAATCGGCAATGTTCAGATATCTTGCCGGAATAATAACGTCTGTATCGATGTGGTCGCCGTAACGCCAAACTTTGCTCATTTTACTACCTCCTCAGGGCTGGTGATATAACCGGTGATGGCACTGGCTGCAGCGGTATAGGGACTTGCCAGATAAACTTCGCTGTCGACATGGCCCATGCGGCCGCGGAAGTTACGGTTGGTGGTGGAAACAGCGCGTTCACCTGCAGCGAGGATGCCCATGTAGCCGCCCAGGCAGGGGCCGCAGGTCGGAGTAGAAACGGCAGCGCCTGCATCAATAAAGGTATCTATGTAACCGCGGTGCATAGCTTCCTGATAAATCTGCTGGGTTGCCGGGATGATAATCATACGCACATGGTCGCAAACCTTGTGACCTTTGAGAATTTCGGCAGCCTGCTCAAGATCCTCCAGACGTCCGTTGGTGCAGGAGCCGATGACAACCTGGTCGATTTTGATTGCATGACCTTCCTTAGCAGGATGAGTGTTTTCCGGCAGATGCGGATAAGCAACTACAGGAACAAGCTCGTCGAGCTTAATATCGAGTACGCGGGCATATTCAGCATCTTCGTCGGCAGTAACTGCTTCCCATTCACGGGTTACTCCGCGTTCCTTTAAGAATTCAATGGTTTTTTCATCAACGGGGAAAATACCGTTTTTGCCGCCGGCCTCAATAGCCATGTTGCAGATAGTCAGGCGGTCGGCCATAGAAAGCTCGCTGACACCTTCACCAGTGAATTCCAAAGATTGGTAACGGGCACCGTCAACGCCGATCATACCGATGATAGTCAGGATGATGTCTTTGCCTTTAACGTATTTCGGCAGCTTGCCGGTCAGGTTAACATTGATAGCCTGCGGAACCTTGAACCAGGAAGTACCGCTGGCCATAGCGCAGCCGATATCGGTTTGGCCCATGCCGGTGCTCAGTGCGTTGAGCGCGCCGTAGGTGCAGGTATGGGAATCGGCACCAATGATGATTTCGCCGGGAGCAACAAGGCCTTTATCCGGAAGCAGTGCATGCTCGATACCCATCTGGCCTACTTCAAAGTAGTTTTTGATTTCGTGCTTGCGGGCGAAGTCACGCATACGCTTGCACATGGTTGCGGATTTGATATCCTTGCAGGGGGAGAAATGGTCCGGAACCAGAGCAATTTTGTTTTTATCAAATACCGGTTTACCGATTTTTTCAAATTCGTTGATAGCCGGAGGACCGGTAATATCATTAGCTAATACTAAATCTACTTGAGAAACAAGCAGGTCGCCGGCGCTTACGCTGTCGCGGTGAGCGTGCTTGGCTAAGATTTTTTGCGTCATTGTCATTCCCATAAAATTAACCTTCTTCCTTATAATAAAAATAACCCCTATCTGCGCTTGCAGATAGGGGCGAAATTTTTTCGCGGTACCACCCTAAGTTGTACTTAATTTTTCCGATTAGCGAATCGGCAGCGTAACGTGCTGGAAACGTCTGCTCCTACTTGATTCAGAGAAGCTGCTCGCGGGTGAGCTTCTTTGCCTGCTTGTTGGCGGCTTGCACCATACGCCGTCTCTCTGGATGCTGGGGCAGGTAAATTTTCCCGGTCATTGCATTTTGTTCTTAAATTAAAACAAACACATCACTGTGTTCTTCACATTATCGCAATATCGTTTAGATTTGTCAAGAGTAGTGTTAAGAAATGTGATGAAAAAAGCTAAAAATGTTCACTGGAGAGATTATAGTGTATATTATGAAACAGTTTGTTGTTTTAGTGACTAAAGTTATTGCCATGAAGTTTCTTTGCTGTGTACGTTTTCAGCTAATGCACCGGTTATATCGTAGCAATAGTAAGTGAAATCTTCGCAAACTCAAAGCTTTTCTGCGGATTTGATTGTTACCACGTTGCACTTTCCCTGCAAGATAAGCTATAATATAGATAAATATACCTAGCAATAGCTAAATTTACGATATAGGAGAAAACAAAATGTTTATTGACAGAGCGAGAATTTATGTAGAAGCAGGCGATGGCGGCGACGGCATGAGCAGCTTCCGCAGAGAAAAATTTGTAGAAAAGGGTGGCCCGAACGGCGGTAACGGCGGTCGCGGCGGTGACGTTGTCCTGATTGCGGACAAAAATCTCAATACCCTGATTGACTTTCGTTACAAGAGAAAATATGTTGCCAAGCGCGGCGGTCAGGGCGGTACCAAAAACTGCACCGGTGTACGCGCTGATACCGTATTCGTTAAGGTGCCGATGGGCACCTTGGTACGTGACGATGCTACCGGCGCCGTTATGGCAGACCTTGTTGAGGACGGCCAGACCTATACGGCTGCTAAAGGCGGCCGCGGCGGCAAGGGCAATGCCTGCTATGTTACCAGCACTAACCGTGCACCGACCTTTGCCGAAAAGGGCGAACCCGGTGAAAACCGTTGGCTGAAGCTGGAGCTGAAGCTGTTGGCTGACGTTGGCTTGGTAGGCTATCCCAGCGTAGGCAAGTCCAGCATTATCGCACAGGTGAGCGCTGCCCGCCCCGAAATTGCTGCCTACCATTTTACAACGCTGTCACCGGTTTTGGGCGTAGTACGTTTGGATGAGGAGCGCAGCTTTGTATTGGCGGATATCCCCGGCCTGATTGAAGGTGCGCATGAGGGTGTAGGCCTTGGTCATGACTTCCTGCGTCACGTAGAGCGTACTAAGGTACTGCTGCATATTGTTGACGTTGCTGGCGTTGACGGCCGTGATCCGATTGAGGATTTTGACAAAATCAATACAGAGCTGGCAGAATACAGCGAGCGTCTGGCACGTCGTAAGCAACTGGTTGTTGCCAACAAAATGGACCTGCCGGAAGCGCAGGAAAACTTTGAGCGCTTAAAGGAATACGTTGAAGCTAAAGGCTACGAAATCTGTAAGGCAAGTGCTGCTACTGGCGAAGGCTTGCGTGAGCTGATGTTTAAGGCTTACGACCTGCTGCTGCAGTATGTTCCGGAAGAGGATGAAGAAGACCTGGCACGCTTTGACGAGATTGATCCGGACAGCTACGAAATTGTTGTCGGCAATGATACTGACTGGGAGGTTCGCGGCAAGAACATTGAACGTCTTGTTGCCATGACTAACTTTGATAATGACGAGGCACTTTACCGCTTCCAGCTGATTTGGAAACGTCTTGGCATTGACGAGGCGCTGAAGGAGAGAGGCGTACAGGAAGGTCAGAGTGTGCGTATTAGGGATATGGTGTTTGATTATAAAGACTGAGACTGCGGATAACGCACCGTCGAGCGTCATGAAAATTCCTCGACGTATAAGGACGCAGATAATGCACCATCTGCGTCATGAAGCCTCCTAGACGTACAATGCAGTACGTCGTCGTCGGCTTCATTTAGCTTCTGATACATTCTATGCGTCCTTAGGGAGTATGCCGTTGTAAACTGTATTTAGTAACTGATACATCCTATGTGTCCTTGGAGAAAGCTATGTATTGCGGATAACGCAAAAAATAAAAACTAGAACTGCAGGTGAGGGGAAATGTTGAACAATGAAGCAAGCCGTGAGGCTTTAAAAAAGGCTAAGCGTATTGTCATTAAGGTTGGTACGAGTACGATTACCTATGCCAACGGCAAGCGCAATTTTAGTCAGATTGACCGCTTAGCGCGCGAAATCAGTGATTTGCAGAATCAGGGCAAGGAAATGATTCTGGTAACCAGCGGTGCTGTGGCTGTGGGCGTGGACCGTATGGGCTTGCCGGGCAAGCCTAAAACTATTCCCGGCAAGCAGGCTGCTGCTGCCGTAGGTCAGGGCGTTCTTATGCACACCTACGAAAAATTCTTTGTCGATTACGGTCAGATTGTGGCGCAGGTGCTGATTACCAAAACGGAGGCGATTGACCGCCACCGTTATACCAATACGCGTAACACCTTTATGGAGCTGATGCGTCAGCGTGTTATCCCTATCGTCAACGAGAATGACGTTGTGGCGCTCGATGAGCTGAAAATCGGCGATAACGATAATATGTCTGCCCTTGTTGCAGGCATTGTGGATGCTGACCTTGTTATCATTTTGTCGGATGTGGATGGCCTGTATACCGCTAATCCGCAAACGCATCCCGATGCTGTTATTGTGCCAGAGGTTACGGAAATCACTCCGGAGATTGAGGCAAGTGCCGGCGGTGTCGGCTCTTCCCGTGGTACAGGCGGTATGGCGACTAAGATTCAGGCTGCCAAGGCTGCTACAAGCAGCGGTATTCATTTGGTGATTGCCAGCGGTACCGAGAAGAATGCCATTACCCGTGTGTTGCAGGGTGAAGAGCTGGGAACCTTGTTCGTGAGCCGTGAAAACCGTCTGCAGTTCCGCAAGCGCTGGTTGGCCTTTGGTGCCAAGATTGCTGGCAGTATTGTTGTGGATGATGGTTGTGCTAAGGCTATTCGCAAGGCCGGCGGCTGCAGCATTCTGCCGGCAGGCGTGTTTGCCGTGCAGGGAGATTTTTTGCCGGGCAGCACGGTAAGCGTTATCGATAAGGATGCGCATGAGCTGGCACGTGGCTTAGTGCATTATTCTTCTGCCGAGCTGGAGCAGATTAAGGGCTGCAATTCCGGCGAGATTGCAAATATTCTGGGACATAAAAATTTTGATGAGGTTATCCACCGCGATGACCTGGTTATTTTATAAGGCAGGGTGAGGATTATGGCAACGTATGAATTGGTGAAGGCTAAGGCGCAGGCTGCAAAGCAGGCTGCAGCAAAGCTTACCGTTACTTCTACCGCAGTTAAGAATGCGGCACTTTTGGCGATGGCTGCTGCGCTTGAGGCACAGCAGGCAGAAATTTTGGCTGCGAATGAGCGTGATATGACTGCTGCTGCAGCCAAGGGCATGAAAAGCTCAATGCTGGACCGTCTGAAGCTGACTGCCGAGCGCATCAGCGGTATGGCTGACGGCCTGCGTCAGGTAGCAGGTCTGGCTGATCCCGTGGGTAATGTTATTGACGGCAAAACTCTGCCTAATGGTCTGCATATTACTAAAATTCGCGTTCCCTTGGGCGTTATCGGTATTATTTACGAGGCGCGTCCCAATGTTACGGCAGATGCCGCAGGCCTGTGCCTGAAATCCGGCAATGCGGTTATCCTTAAGGGTGGTAGCGAGGCGATGGAGTCCAACAAGACTGTGGCTGCGATTCTGGCGCAGGCTGCTGAGGGTGCAGGCATTCCTGCGGGGTCTATTCAGTTTATTGATACCAGTGACAGACAGGCTGTGCAGGATTTAATCCATATGAATGGCCTTGTCGACGTGGTTATTCCTCGCGGCGGTGCCGGGCTGATTCAGGCGGTGGTGCGTAATGCCAGCGTGCCGGTTATCGAAACAGGTGCGGGCGTATGTCATACATATGTGGACAAGGATGCTAATGTGGAGATGGCGATGAAGATTGCCTTCAATGCCAAGGTACAGCGTCCTTCCGTATGCAATGCAATGGAAACATTGCTGGTGCATAAGGATATCGCGGATAAATTCTTGCCGATGATGCTGATGATGTATAATTCCTCTGCCGTAGAAATACGCGGTGACAAGGCTGTTCAGGAGTACAGCGGTCAGGTGCATCCAGCAACGGAGGAGGACTGGTCTACGGAATACGGCGATTTACGCCTTTCCGTAAAGATTGTAGACAGCATTGAGGAGGCTATGGCGCATATTGCCAAATACGGCACCGGTCACAGCGAATGTATTGTTACCGATAATTATCAGGCGGCACAGCTTTTCCAATATACCGTGGACGCTGCTGCTGTTTACGTCAATGCCTCTACCCGCTTTACCGACGGCAACGAATTCGGCTTCGGTGCTGAAATCGGCATCAGCACACAAAAGCTGCATGCCCGCGGACCTATGGCGCTGCCGGAGCTTACGAGTACCAAGTATCTGATTAACGGTAACGGTCAGGTGCGCAAATAGGTTCTCATGTACTGGAGTTGCTGAATGGTTAGCGATGAAAAACCTCGGTAATGGTTTTAAATACTTGTGACTGACGCAATGTCAGCAGCTGAATATTAATAAAGCATAATACTTACCGAAAACCCGCTTCAATGGCGTAAGCCGGCGAAGCGGTGTTTTGCTTTTGCAGGAAAGCTGTCTGATGCAGGTAAAATTCACATTTTTGCACTGATTTTTATTGCTTGAGGTATATGCTTTAAGTGTAAAATTTGATATAATTAATTGGATAAGATTGCTTTGTTGCTATTGCACAATTTAGGAAGCTGGAGGGAACTCTTTTGGAAGAATTGTATCGTGAAGAATCTGGAACAAGTACGCAAAGAAAAATCTTTGCAGTGATTGCCTTGCTGATGATTGCGAGCCTTTATTGGCATGAATGGACCTGGCTGCAGGAACATAGACGCTTTGATATGCTGGGCTGGGGTATGGATACAGTGCTTTTGGCTCTGTGGATTTGGCGTGTAGCCTTTGGCTATACTCTGATACTCTACAAGGATATGAAGCTTGAGGTAATCAGCCACGGCTTATGCTTTATTAAACGCAGTTATGTTGTTGACCTGACCCGTACAGAAAGCTTTACCGATAAATATGTAAAGAGCTTTTTCCGCAAAACAGCGATTAAGCATTATATCCATCGCTATAATTCACTTGATGAAAATCCGCAGCGCTTGCTGGTATTTACCGAAGGCAAGAAAAATAAGCTGGCAGGCTTGCTGTTTAAATCCAGTGATGAGTTTGTCCGTGTATTGCGTAAGGAAATGCCGGATAAATTTATTCAGCTTTAATTGATGATTGTTTTGGTATAGGAGGCTTTGACAGATGGAAACAATAGCTAACGTAGAACCGGTGGTAGTATGCGCCCGCGTTATGCAAATATTTTTTGGTTCTTTTATTTACATTTATCTGATTGCCAAGCTGGTTGGCCCCGATAACAAATTGGCCTGGTTCAGAAAACGTAAAAAATATACTTTTTTTAACCGCCGTGGTATTTTCGGCGAGGATATCAACTTCGGTTATCCTGTATGCTGGCAAGGCGTTCTTGTTTTCCTGGCGATTTACGGCGTAGTTTTCGGCTTTGGCTATTGGTATATTTTCGTACACGCATATTAAGCTAAAAGTTTTATAAGAGGAAGGATTTGCTTCAATGGCAGAAATTAGAGGTATTGTTGTTAAAAAGCAGGGCGAGCGCGCTGAGGTAAAGGTTGATAAAGCTGAAAGCGAACTGACAGGCCTGCCTAAATATATAGATTGCTGGAACCCGGTAGGTGCCAAGGCCGGCGATGTGGTTGGTGCGGAATACCGTGACTTTGACCAACGCAAGGCTAAGCTGGTTATTTACGGCCTGCCGGTGGCAGGTATTCTTGCAGGTGTTGCCTGCGGACACAGCATGGCTACATTCTTCCATATGGATGAATTGCCGTTTATCGCTGCCTGCATTGTTTTGTGGCTTTTGGTAACCATCAACTATGCACGTATTTTTAAACGCGATGCAGTTCGCGAAGGCAAGCAGGCTGTTATTTTTGAAATCCAACAGCCGAAGATTGTTATTGATATGGGTCAAAAGGAATAGGCTGAAGCATGAAGGTTATTTTGGCATCAGCCTCTCCGCGCAGACAGGCGCTGCTGCAGCAAATAGGTATTACTCCGCTGGTTTGCCCCGCGGATTTTGCCGAAGGCAGCGGCACTGCCAGCCAGGCGCAGGAGGTTACTTTGCATAATGCAGCCGGCAAATGCGCTGCTGTAGCAGCAAAAATGGGAGATGAGCTTCCTGTAATTGCTGCAGATACAATCGTAGTAATTGATAATGTTATTTTGGGCAAGCCGCAGGATGCAGCAGCTGCTAAGGCTATGCTGCAGCGTTTGTCCGGACGTACACATCAGGTTATGACAGGCGTTGCTGTATGTTATAAGGGACAAAAGATGTCCGAGGTGTGCGTTACTGATGTAAGCTTTCGTCAGCTGACTGCTGAAGAAATAGATGCTTATATTGCCACAGGCGAGCCTATGGATAAGGCCGGTGCCTATGGCATTCAGGGCAGAGGTGCTGTCCTGGTGGAAAAAATCAATGGCTGCTATAACAATGTTGTAGGTCTGCCGTTGTCATTGTTGTACTTAATGATGCAAAGATTGGGAGTATGAGGAGCTATGAAGAGTGACTAATCCTGCAGTAAGCAGGACCTGCGATTTTTGCAGTGATTTTAGTAGTATCGACAAAACAACAAACACAGAGAGTATTAAAAATCTTCCCTTAGAGGACAGACCACGGGAAAAGCTTTTTCTGCGTGGGGTGGAAGCGCTGACGGATGCGGAGCTGCTGGCAATATTGCTACGCACAGGCACTGCTCGAAAATCAGCGTTGGAGATTGCTAAGGAGCTTACAGCTGACGGAGGACTTTACAGGCGTCTGGCAGGAGTGAGGGACTTAAATGAGCTTATGCAAATCAAGGGTATGGGGCAGGCCAAGGCAGCAACAGTTTTGGCAGCTCTGGAAATAGGCAGACGTATTGCGTCGGCCCGCCCTTTGGATAAAATCCATTTTGGCTGTCCGCAGGATGGTGCGGCATTTTTGATGCCACGCCTGCGTTATGCCACAAAGGAACAATTTTTGGTAATTTTGTTAAACAGTAAGAATAAAGTAATAGGCACAGAGCTGGTATCAGAGGGTTCGCTGACCAACTCGGTGGTGCATCCGCGTGAGGTATTTCTGCCGGCGATTCTGCAGCATGCAGCCTCTATCTGCGTGGCACATAATCATCCATCGGGTGATCCGATGCCAAGCATTGAGGACAGGCAGCTGACAGCTGTTTTGCTGGCGGCAGGACAAACGTTGGGGATTCCGCTTCTGGACCATCTGATTATCGGGGACGGTGCTTATTACAGCTTTCAGGAAGATGGAGCATTAGAAGTTTAGGAGGATAGTCGGAAATGAAGTTTACTTTCCCTAATATCAGTATTTTTAACAATATGTCGGATGACATGGGTATAGATTTGGGCACTGCGAATACGCTGGTGCATTGCAAGGATAAGGGTATTATTATCCGCGAACCGTCGGTAGTAGCTGTTGAAAAGGACACTAACGAGGTACTGGCAATCGGTGCGGAGGCTAAGAGAATGATTGGCCGTACTCCCGGTAACATTGTCGCTATCCGTCCGATGAAGGATGGCGTTATTGCCGACTATGAAATTACTCAGTCTATGCTGAAATATTTTATTAAGCAGGCTATGGGCAACCGTACCTTTGTACGTCCGCGTATTCTGGTTGGTGTGCCTTCCGGTGTTACCGAAGTAGAAAAGCGTGCAGTTGTTGATGCTACTATTGAAGCAGGTGCGCGTGAGGCTTACTTGATTGAAGAACCGATGGCGGCAGCAATCGGTGCAGGCTTGCCTGTACAGGAAGCAACCGGCAGCATGGTTGTTGATATCGGCGGCGGCACCTGTGAGGTTGCCGTAATTTCTCTGGGCGGCATTGTTGTCAGCAAGAGCGTACGCTGCGGCGGCGATGCTATCGACAGTGCTATTGTACGTTATATCCGCAAAGCCTTTAATATGTTTATCGGTGAGCGTACAGCAGAAAATATTAAAATTGAAATCGGTACCGCAATGAAGGTTGATGAGCCTGCTGTTATGGAAGTTCGCGGCCGCGACCTGCTCAGCGGTCTGCCTAAGAGTATAGAGGTTAATGCCAACCATGTTTGCGAAGCTGTTAACGAGCCTGTAAGCATGATTGTGGACGCTGTTCGTAACACATTGGAGCGTACACCGCCTGAACTGTCCGCTGATATTATGGATCGTGGCATTGTTATGACAGGCGGCAGCTCTATGCTGCGCAATCTGGACAGACTTATTTCTCAGGAAACTGGTATGCCGGTATTCGTATCTGATGAAGCTTTGAACTGTGTTGCTCTCGGCACTGGTATTGCTGTAGAAAATATTGACATTTACCGCAAAGGCTTTATGACCTCTAAATAAGTAGGAATGCAGCATGAATAAGAAGGTTATGTTGGTAGCTTTGTTTGTTCTGGTCCTGTTTTCTATGCTGGCGATGGCCGTAGCAGGCAGAAGCCGTTTTCCTTTGGTCAACAGAGCGGTGGCGGCAGTAGTGCTGCCGGTAGAAAGTATGCTGACCGGGTTAGGCAATGCCAGTGATGGCGTGCGTGGCTATTGGAAGGCATTGACAGTAATGCAGAGCGAAAATGCAAAGCTGAAACAAGAAAATATTGAGCTGCGTAATGCCAATATCCAGATGGCTTCGATGTATGCAGAAAACAGGCAGCTGAGAGGCTTGTTGGAGTATAAGGAGCAGCACAAATCGCAGAAGGTTGTAGCAGCAAAGGTAATTGCCCGCAGCTTCGGCGATTTACGTGACTGCATATATATCGCTGCCGGTAAGGACAGAGGTCTGGCACCGGATATGGCAGTTGTTAATGGTGGCCTTGTAGGCGTGGTTGATGAGGTATATGATGATTATGCCCGTGTACTTTTGCTCACCTCTCCGCGCTGTCGAGTAGGTGCTAGGGTATTGCGCGCTGATTCACGTGCTGTCGGTGTAGCCGGCGGTGTCAGCGGCAAGGATAAGCTGCTGTTGGAGCATATTTACCGCGAAGCAAGCCTGCGTGAGGGTGATATTATCGTTACCAGCGGTTACAGCGGCAGCCATCCTTCGGATATTCTTATCGGTAAGGTTACTGCTACTCATATGGATAGTGTAGGTCTGCTGCAGGAAGCAGATATTGTACCTGCTGCTGATATTGCAGATGTTGAACAGGTATTGGTTATTGTTGGCTTTACGCCGGAAGCGAAAATTGTATTACAGGGAGGACAGGCAAAATGAGGAGACTGATTTGGCCCGTCCTGTTTCTGTTCTTAATGCTGCTGCAGGGTTCGATGTCCGTATATTATACAGGCTGGCTTTCCTGTGATTTGCTGCTTTTGGCGGTATATGCTTATGCGATGCTGCGCGGCGAAAAAGCTGGTGCGGTAGTCGGCGGTATCACCGGACTGCTGCAGGATGCAATGACGGTGGGTATTTTTGGCTTCCATATTCTCAGTCGTATCTGTGTAGGTTATATAGTGGGCCTGACAAAGGAAAAGGTGTTTAAGGATAATTATCTTTATCATATGAGCGCTATTGCGACGATTACTTTTATCCTGCGTTTTGTTTACTGGTGGCTGGAACTTTTGCGCAGTGGCGGGCGCTGGAGCATATTTTTTGCATATTTATGGGATTCCCTGGGCTATATTATAGGCAATGCGCTGTTGGTATGGCCTGTTGTAGTTATAATGAAGATGATTTATGAATGGATCAGAAAAGAAGATATATCTTATTAACCAGGAAGCAGGAAAGGAGACAGACGTAGCCTATGGAAGATAGAAACCGGATAACCAGATTGCACACCTTGCTGGTTGTGTGTCTGGTATTATTTGCTGTGCTTCTGGGACGAATGGTTTATTTGCAGCTGTGGCGCGGTGATTACTACGCCAAGCAATCTGACGGCAACAGGCTGCGCCAGTCGCGTATTCTTGCTCCCCGTGGAATTATTTATGATAGTGCGGGCAAAGAGCTGGTTAACAATCTGCCGGGATATGCGGTAGTATTGCAGAAGCAGTCCAGCTATAAGCCGGAAACGCTGCAGCGTCTCAGCAATCTGCTGCAGATGCCGGTAGAAGAAATTAACGCTAAAATTAAGGCGAGCAAAAATTTTTATGAACCGATTATGCTGAAGAATAATCTTGATCAGCAGATGGTAACAAAAATTGAGGAACAGCGTCGCTATATGCCGGAGGTTATGCTTTCGGTGCAGCCTATCCGCAATTACCCTTATCATGAGCTTGCTGTACATGCTTTGGGTTACGTAGGCGAGGTAAGTGCTTATGAAATTGAGCAGGGCTTGTTCAAAAATATTACTCAGGGCAGTCTTGTCGGTAAGGCCGGGCTGGAAAAGACTTATGATAAATATCTGCGCGGTGAGGACGGCGCCTTTATGGAGGAGGTTGACGTTGCCGGTAACGTTGTCAAGCATTACGATTCCGTGCAGCCTGTCCCCGGTAAGAATCTGAAGCTGACGCTTGATTATCAGCTGCAAAAGGAGCTGGAGGAGTTTACCGATAAGCATCTTGCTTACCTGCGCAACAGTGGTATTGCTCCCGGAGCGAGAGCGGCGGCAGTAATAGCCATCGACCCGCGCAATGGCGCGGTGAGGGCGATGGTCAGCCGTCCGGGCTATGATCCTAACTGGTTTGTACATGGCATTTCCTCTAAAAATTGGAACTCCATTAATAATGACACTAATTTCCCGATGAATAACAAGGTTATCACAGGCGAATATCCGCCTGGTTCCACCTTTAAGATTGTTACTGGTAGCGCTGCCTTCGAGCTGAAAAAGGTTGGCCTGAACGAGCCCATTTTCGACGGCGGCTTTCATCCGATGGTTCCTACTATGGGTAACGCCGGCGGCGAGGTTTTAGGTTGGCTGACATTTATCAAAGCGTTGGCGATGAGTGATAACGTATATTTTTACGAGCTTGGTTATCGCGTAGGTATTGATAACATTGAGAAATATGCGCATATCTTTGGCTTTGGCGAACGCACAGGTATTGACCTGGAAGGCGAAAGCAAAGGCCTTGTTGCCTCTAAAAAAGTAAAGCGTGAAATCTGGGATGAGGACTGGCGCTTGGGTGATACCTTCAATGCTGCCATCGGTCAGGGCTTTAACCTGACAACACCGATTCAGCTTTCTGTTATGCTGAGTATTGTTGCTAATGGCGGCACTAAGTATCAGCCATATCTTGTTGACAGCATTACTAACAGTGACGGCAGTCTTTTTGAAAAGCCTAAGCGTGCCGAAGGCAAGCATATTGATGTGTCACAGCAGACGATTGATTATATCCGCATGGGTATGAGTGCTACTACGCAGGAGGGTGGTACGGCATCGTACTTTGCCGGTCTGCCTAAGCCTATTGCCGGTAAAACCGGTACTGCCGAAAACTCTCATGGACGTGACCATGGCTTGTTTGTAGCCTATGGACCGGTAGATGACCCGGAGCTTGTTGTAGTCTGCATTGTAGAGCAGGGTGGCTTCGGTTCTATCGCTGCAGGTCCTATTGTTTATAAAGCATTTGAAGAATTTTTCCAGGAAAAGGGCTATATGCCCCGCCCTGATAAGGCTGCCCCGAAGAAGGACACCGTCCAATAATGCAGGAAGGAGTACATTGTGGATTTTAAACGTATCCTGAAAAATCTTGACTGGTGGCTGATTGCTGCTGTGTTAATACTTATGGGTTGTGGCTTGGGGCTTATCGACAGTGCTACCCATTCCTTTGCAGTGAGCACCGGTAAGGCCTGGCATGTGCAGCGCCAAAGTATGTTTATGCTCTTTGGCCTGGCTATTGTTACTGCATCGTTGGCTTTTGATTACCGTGTACTCAAAAATTATGCTACCAAGCTGTATATACTTAACATCATACTGCTTTTAGCGGTAATGTTTGTAGGACAAAGTCAATTGGGCGCACAGCGCTGGATCCAAATAGGCTCTATGTCTTTTCAGCCCAGTGAATTTGCTAAGGTTTTTCTCATTATCTGCTTAGCTACCTTTATGGATAAGAGAATTGAATGGCTGGAGGAATTTAAGGATTACCTGCCGGTTTTTGTATATATTCTGGTGCCGTTTATACTTGTTATGCGTCAACCGGACTTAGGAACCTCGCTGACCTTTATTGCTATCCTTATAGGTATGATTTTTGTCAGTGGCTTTAAGTATAAATGGTTCTTCCGCATGGGATTAGCTTTTATGGCTTTGATGCCGGCGTTTTGGATGATTCTGAAGGATTATCAGAAGAACCGTATCCGCGTTTTTCTGAATCCGGAGCTTGATCCTTTCGGCAGCGGTTATCATGTTATTCAGTCTAAAATTGCTATCGGCAGCGGAGGCTTCCTTGGCAAAGGCTGGTTGGCTGGAACGCAGAGCCAGCTGAACTTTTTGCCGGAAAACCATACGGACTTTATTTTTGCTGTTGCCGGTGAAGAGTTTGGCTTTATCGGAACGGTGTTTATCATCAGCATGTATATGATTATCATCTGGCGCGGTATTGCGATTGCGCTTGATGCCGATGATACCTTCGGTATGCTTCTGGCAACCGGTGTAACGTCTATGTTTATGTTCCATGTTATGGTCAACATTGGTATGACTGCCGGTATTATGCCTGTAACCGGTGTACCTTTGCCGTTCTTGAGCTATGGCGTCAGCTCGCTGACAACAAACCTTATGTTGGTGGCGATTTTGTTGAATATTAAGGTGAAGAAGCAAAACCTTCAATTTTAGAGGAATCGGTGGACGTTAAAGCGCCATATCAGATAAATGTTGACGAAAACTGTTTTTGATAAACCCTTCAATCATTAAAAATAGAGGAGAAAATGAATTTGAAAAAGGATTTAACTATTGATATTTTAAGCAGCGTGCAAAAGCCTGCGCGCTACACCGGTGGCGAGTTCGCCAGCATTGTTAAGCCTGCAGAAGAAGTAGAGGCAACTATTGCTTTGGCCTTCCCGGATGTATACGAAGTAGGTATGAGTTACCTTGGCTTTAAAATTTTATACCATCTGCTGAATAAGGAAGACGGAATTACCGCAGAACGTGTTTACGCGCCCTGGATTGACCTGGAGGCGAAGATGCGTGAGCGTGAAATTGTGCTTTGCACTCTGGAAACCAAAAAGGCTTTGAGGGAATGTGATATTGTAGGTTTTACTTTGCAATACGAGCTTTCCTATACCAATATCTTAAATATGCTTGATTTGGGTGGCGTACCGCTGCTGGCTAAGGATCGTACTGATGCAGACCCCTTTGTTATTGTAGGCGGCCCCTGTGTGTACAACCCTGAGCCTTTGGCTGATTTCTTCGATTTTGCTGTTATCGGTGAAGGCGAAGAGGTTTTGATTGAGGTAATGCGTTGCTACAAGGAGTGGAAGCGTGAAGGCAAACCCGGCGGCAGACAAGAATTTCTGCAGCGCGTGGTAAAAATCAAGGGCATTTATGTACCTTCCTTCTATGAAGCAGAATATAATGAGGACGGTACCTTTAAGGCAATTAAGCCGCTGCGCGAGGATATTCCTGCTGTTATCCAAAAGCGTGTTATAGAGGATATGAACAGCGTAGATTTCCCGACCTCTCCGATTGTTCCTTTCGGTGAAATCGTTCATGACCGCATCATGCTGGAGGTTTTCCGTGGCTGCAGCCGTGGCTGCCGTTTCTGCCACGCAGGTATGGTCTACCGTCCGGTGCGTGAGCGTAAGCCGGAGGTGCTGATGGACTTGTCGCGTAAGCTGGTAGATAACACAGGCTATAACGAAATCAGCCTGGTATCCTTGTCCAGTGCCGATTATTCCTGCCTGGCTCCGCTCGTACATAAGATGATTGGCGAGTTTAAGGATGAACGCGTCAGCGTTTCTCTGCCTTCTCTGCGTATCGACAGCTTCTGTGTTGCTATCGCCAAGGAAGTACAGGCAGTGCGCAAGAGCGGTCTGACCTTTGCTCCGGAAGCAGGCAGCCAGAAGATGCGTGATGTTATCAACAAGGGCGTAACGGAAGAGGATTTGATGAATGCTGTCGGTGCAGCATTTGAATCCGGCTGGAACAGTGTTAAGCTGTACTTTATGATCGGCCTGCCCTATGAAACTGATGAGGATGTACTGGCGATTGCCGATTTGGCACGCAAGGTACAGTATAAATATTTCCAGATTACCGGTAAGCGTGGCTGCAAGGTTACCGTAAGTGCTTCGTCCTTCGTACCTAAGCCGTACACTGCTTTTCAATGGTTTGCGCAGAATGACTTGGAAGAAATTCGCCGTAAGCAGTTCCTTCTGAAGGATGAAATCAAAAAATATAAGAATATCACCTTAAACTACCATGATGCCAAAACCGGTACGATTGAGGCTGTTCTTGCCCGTGGTGACCGTCGCGTAGGCAAGGCGCTGCTGCTGGCATGGCAGAAGGGCGCGCGTTTTGACGGCTGGAGCGATTGCTTTTCCTACGAGCGTTGGCTGGAGGCTATCAGCGATGCAGGTTTAGACAAAGATTTTTACGCTGCACGCGAGCGCAGTGAGAACGAAGCTTTCCCGTGGGAGCATATCTCTCCGGGTGTCAGCCGCCGCTTCCTGTGGAACGAATGGCATAAGGCTTATGCTCAGCAGCTTACGCACGACTGCCGTCGCGCAAGCTGCACCGGCTGTGGCGTTTGCCAGGCATTGGGCGTAAAAATTGTTGACTATAAAGAAGCATATCAAAACAATGGGGAGGTACAGGCATAATGAAACTGCGTATGCAAATTACCAAGGACAAGGATATCCGCTTTATCTCCCATCTGGAATATGTGCGCACCATCGGCCGTGCTATCCGCCGTGCCAAGCTGCCTGCTGCCTATTCCGAAGGCTTTAATCCGCATCTGAAATTCAGTCTGGCTTCTGCGCTGGGCGTAGGTGTAGTAAGCTATACCGAGTTCGTAGAAATCGAGCTTGCCGAGCCGATGGAGGTAGAAAAGGCTGCGTTGGCTCTTGATGCTGCTTTGCCGCGCGGTATTCGCGTACTGGCTGCCGATGCTGTTGATACGCATCACGCTGCCCTGATGAGTCAGGCGGCAGGTGCAAGCTATCGCGTAACGCTGCCCTACAGCGGGGATGTGAGCGCTGCTGTTGCAGAGTTCAATGCGGCGCCGGAGCTGCTGTTCAAAAAAGCTGCACCCAAGACCAAGGCTAAGTTTAAGGAAATTGACGTTAAGTTTTACATTCCTCAGCTTACTGCGGAGCAGACCGAAACAGAAACAATCTTCAGTTTTGACTGCAAGATTACTCCGACAGGCAGCATGAAGGCTGTTGATTTGCTGAATACACTGAATGAGCAGTATTGTTTGGCGCTGCCTGTTGAGATGGCTGATATTGAGCGTCTCAGACTGTACCGCAATAATAAAAACGGCAAGCCTATTCCAATGCTGAACAGTGATGCCGTAACCTTAGGATAGTATAAGCATTGTCATTTTAAATCTAAAGTTAAGCATAATATTGTCTTTTAGTATTTTGAAAAGACAATAGCTATAATATCGTAATTTAGTGGCTGGAGTTATCTTCTCCAGCCATTTTGCATTTTAATTTGCTAACTGCTTAATGAGTCATTCTGGTGCTCTACTGCTTTTTTATAAATTTTTTAAAATAATCATAAATTCACTTGACTGTCTAGCTGCTAGACAGCTTATTATGACATAGTGAGTTAAAAATAGGAATTAATTTCAAGACAAATATTTTACCATAAAATAGAGCAAATGAATAATTCCTGTTTTGATTTTAAAGAAATAATAGGGAGTGAAGTGTATTGAAAAAGATTATTTCAAAAGGCTTGTTAATGACAGCTCTGCTGACTGGTTCAACAGTGTTTTTTGGGGGGGCATCTGCTTTTGCTGAAGAGAGTTTAAATGAATATACCATTGATACTATTGTTGTCACTGCTACAAGAACGGAAAAACGTGATGTTGATGTACCGGCAACAACGGAAATTATTACCAGTAAAAGATTAGAAGAAACCGGCGCAACTACACTGGAAAATGCCATTAAATATACAACAGGTGTTGTTTATAAAGCTAATACTGTTGGTGATAATGGCGGTGAGTTTTTAGTTCGCGGCAAGCGTCGTGGTACTTTAGTTATGGTTGATGGTGTGCCTATGAATTTCAGAACAGGGTATTATGATTTGGATACCATTAATATAGCTGATGTTGAAAAAGTTGAAATTGTTCGCGGTGGTGGTGCTGTTCTATATGGCAGTGATACTAGCGGTGGTGTTATCAATATCATAACCAAAAAGAAACGTACTAATGCTATTTCTGCAGCTGTAGGTGATAATGGTGTACAAAAATATCAGACGAGTCTGCAGGCAGGTAAATTAGGCATCGGTGCTAGTTGGAATAAAAAAGGTAGTGTTGATAGGACATCTCTTGCTACTAATAGCGCAGGTACATATAATCCAAATGGAACTTACTTTAAATTCTATGGTGGCGAAAAAACGATTGTTTCTACCAATTATACTTTTGATGAGCATTGGAAAATAACTTTTGATTATAATAATTATGATTATGTTAGAGGTTATATATCAGAAAAAACTAAGTTAGCCACCGATAAACGCTTTATTACTAACGAAGAAAATAAATTTACTATTAACTATGATAATAATGGCTTAAAAGCTAATGTTTTTTATCATAAGGGAACATCTGATTCTAGATATCATTATTGGAAAAAAATAAATTCTATCCTAATTCCTATTTTTATGGAAGTAATGATGTTATCAAAGGTATAGAGGTAACGAAAGATATTGAGTTTGATAACAACAATAATCTGTTGGTTGGTGCTAAAGCCTATAATGAAAAATATAGCTATTATAGTTTTTATGATCCGAGTTATAAAGTTGCAACACCTGTAAATTATGCTTATGATAGAAATGTTTACTCTATATTTGCTCAATTGGATCATAAATTTGATAATAGACATGATCTAATTATCGGTGCTCGTGAAACGTGGACGGGCGGTTCTCCGGACGGAACAAATTATAGTGAATTTACTCCTCAAATCCAATACTCTTATAAAATGACGGAGGATACAAGTGCTTATGCTAGCATTGGCAAATCCTTTACTTTGCCGACTACAAAAGATATGTATGGTCAAGGTAATACGATTCAAAATTCAAATATCAGACCTGAGGTTGGCAAGCATTATGAAACAGGCTTAAAACATATTTCCGGTGCTCATTCCTGGAAATTAGCTTTGTTCAAGAGCGATGTAAAAGACTTTATTACAAGTTCCGAAAATGCTCAAGGTGAAAGTATTGCTATCAATGAGGATACAAAAAACATGGGCATAGAATTATCCTGTGAAATGAATAAGGCAGAAGGTTTTAGCTATAATTGGGGTGTTTCCTTTAGTAATCCTCAGTACAGAACACCGAAAGAGGATGATGGCGTTTGGAAGCGTAATTACGGCAAATGGTTACTTAATGGTGGCGTAAGCTATAGCATGAGCAAATTTAATGTTGCTTTAAATGCTAGTATGATGGCAGACCGTGTTCTGCAAAAATATCAGATTCCTGTTAAACCGTATTTATATACAAGCCTGCATGCTTCTTATAAACCTGTTAAAGAGCATGAGATTTATCTGAATATGGATAACCTTTTAAATCGACATGATATTACCTCCCATGTATCTTCCCGTTATGTAAGCCTTGGCAGAAACTTTGAGGTTGGTTACAGATTTACATTCTAAGCTTGATAAAGGGTGATTAATGTGCGTTGTTTAGTTCTTATTTTATTGATGATGATATTTACCGGTTGTGGTATGCAGTCGCGGATTGACGATAATAAGTCAAATGATGCTTATAGTGTTGTAGATGATTATGGCAATGTGCTGCAGTTTGATGCTAAACCGAAAAGAATTTATGCCGGAACGCTGAGTATAGAAGAGCTTTTAGTTGATTTGGTGTCTGCAGATCGGTTTGTTGCAATTTCTGAAGACGCTTTGGATGGTAATATCTCATTAATTAAGGAACAAGCAACGCACGTTAAAAAGGTTGTTCCTGGGTATATAGGTGTAGAAGCTATTTTGGCTCTGAAGCCGGATCTGGTTATAGTACAGGAAACCCGCAATAAGGAATTTATAGATGCATTAAAGGATACCGGGTTAAAGGTTATGGTTACTAGGGTGCCTACAAATCTTAATATGGTACAAAACCGTATAGATATAATTGCAAAGGCTGTTGGTGAAGAGGAACGTGGCAATCAGATTGTCAAGGATATGAATAAAAAACTTGCGGTTGTGCAGAGCAAAGTGGGGAAGATTCCTGAAGAAAAGCGTAAAATTGCTATAGCTTATTCTTTAATGGGAGCTTTTGGTAGCCAAAATGGTTTGTTTCACGATATTTGTGTACGTTCTGGTTTGCGCAATGGAGCTGCTTTGGCTGGATTAGAGCGAGGGGAGCACTTGAGTAAAGAAAAAATTGTTAGCACTAATCCTGATATACTTATTTTTCCGCAGTATAGTGCAACAAAAAAAGGTGACGTAAATAAATTGCGTGAAGATGTCTTGTCTGATGAATCGTTGCAAACGGTGAAAGCTGTAAAGAATAAGAACTATATTATTATTGCTGATAGATACCGCTATAGTGCTTCTCAGCATATGGCTGATGCTATATTGCTTCTTTCGAAGCAGGCTTATCCGGAACTTTATGTAAATGATTGAGAGTAGCAATTATTGTTAAAATACTACGATGATTCTATTGAAAATAATTATAACTTTTCTTCTTAAAAAAACCTCCTTCGTAGCAGTAATCTGGAAAATTACTATTTTAACGAAGGAGGTTTTAGTGCTTTGAATATGCTATTTTATCTGCAGCTCCAGCTTGTAAATATATTTATCGGTATCGCCTGTCAGCCAGTAATCGCATAATGATGTGACATAAAGCGGTGATATCGGTGTAAGCTGATGCTCCCTGCAATATTCTGCCAGCATTTGCAGATATTTTTTGTTGTTATACATATAGACGCCTTGAAAATATAGCGTCAGATAATCGCCCTCAGGCTTTTGAAAGCAATGCGGCGCGTCTAGCTTGTCGTGGAGCGTATAAAAATAATGCTTCAGATGCTTGGTTGCAAAATCCTGCAAGATTTCCGCATCGTAAATATAGCCAAAGCCATTGGTTGTTAAGGTAATATCGTTCTGCAGATGGGTAAACATTTGGGCAATATGTGTAGAACGCTTTTTGAAGCATTCATTTTCTTCGGCAGCGCTGCTAAGATAAAGATAATGTGCCTGCTCATGGACAAGCATAATTTTATCCAGCGTAATATTATCAATGTGGTCGAGCTTTCCTAATTCGTTTTGCAGCTCTGTTTTCATAGCTTGCAGATGGGCGATTTCCTGCGTGAAAAAATCTATGCGCTCGTTAAATAATTCTCTGTAATTTTGGGGAGAACGGTTGGCAAGATAATCCTTGATGCGTGCAATCGGCACATCAAGCTGGCGCAGTGTAAGAATCAGCTGCAGTAAAAAAAGCTGGCTGCGCTTGTAATAGCGGTAACCGTTTTCATCAACAAGCTCAGGAGTAATCAATCCCAGCTTATCATAGTAAAGCAGAGTCTTGCGGGGAATTTTGCAAAGCTGTGATAATTCACCGGTTGTGAAATAGTTTTGTATATTTTTTGACATTTTTAGTATTTCCCCCTTGACTGTCTAGCTACTATACACAGTATTATAACATATAAAAGAGAGATTGCATATTAATACTTCGTTCAAATAATTTTAAGTACTTAATACGCAACTCGTTGTTTTTTTGATGAGTGAATGGAGGTATATCTGTGAAAAAACTGGCTAGTAAAGGTTTATTGATGAGCGCATTGATTTGTGGTAATGTACTCTGGGGGGGGACAACAGTTCTTGCTAATGAGGTTCAGGAGTATGAACTGAATGAGATGGTTGTAACAGCTACGAGAACCATGAAGCAGATTCAGGAGGTTCCGTCCAGTGTCAGTGTGGTAACGGCAAAGGAGCTTGAAAATCATAATGTAATATCTGTTCAGGATGCTTTACAATATTTACCCGGAGTATATATGGATCAATCTTCGCAAGGTGCTATCAGCTTGCGTGGCTTTGGCTCTACCAATGTTCTTGTTTTAGTTGATGGCGTGCAGCAAAATGATACTTATGATGGTTCGGTAAACTATAATTCTATTCCGGTAGAAAACATTGAACGTATTGAAGTAGTTCGCGGTGCAGGCTCCTCCATTTACGGTGGTCATGCTGTAGGCGGTGTAATCAATATCACTACTAAAGAAGCAAAAGCCGGCACCCATATTGATGCTGCGGTGTCCTATGGCAGCTATAAGACCTGGAAAAAATCCTTGAATGTAAATGCTAAAATCAATGATAAATGGAGCTTTGGCTTAGGCTTTGAAAACAGAAAGGCGGATGGCTTTGACGGTTATTACAATACTGCCACAGCAAAAGCCGGCACTGGACAATATACCGCAAATTTACCTCAATTAAGTGACGGCTCTTATGTTTACGGCGGTCGCGGCACCAGTGATTGGGATCATAAAACCTATACAGCTAACCTCAAATATAACTTTGATGACAGCAAATCTCTGAAATACAGCTACACTAAGTACAAAACATATTTTGGCTATAAAAATCCGTACAGCTTTGTAAAGGATGCAAACGGCAACCCGGTATACAGCGGTTCTGTGACTACTCAGCATGGCAATGTGATTAATATCAAAGCAAGCAATTTCTACGGATATAACAATATTAAAGAACGTGATACTCATGCTTTAACATATAGAGATGAAGATAACAAGTTCAATGCTTCCTTCAGCTATCTGAATGACAAGAAGAGCGGTTATACAAGTGCCAGAGTACCCAATACATACCCCGGTCTTGATTGGGATGGTGCTGGTGGCTATTCTTCTCATCCTGGTAAAATCTATAATTTCAACATGGAAAAGGCCTGGGAAAATGTTGGCAAGCATACCATCGTTGCAGGTGCCAACTTCAAACAGGAAGAAATGGTTCAGGACCGTTATACCTTGAAGCATTGGAAGGATGAAAATTCTAAGGATTCGTATTATGCTCATGATAAAGGCAAGGTACAAAACTTTGCTTTATTCGTGCAGGATGAATATAAAATGGATGATCTTCTTACCATGTATTTAGGTGCAAGATTGGACTATTATAAAAAAGGTGAAGGTGTATTCTGGAATACAACTACCACTAATCCGTTAGATACAACCTCTCCGTCTGAAACTCATATTGAGCTTAGTCCTAAAGTTGCTTTTGAGTATAAGGCTGATGACAAGACTAACTATTTTGTTTCTTATGGACATTCCTTCAATCCGCCTGCTATGTATAAGATGTACAGATATTCTGAGTATAGCAAATATTGGTATGTTCCGAACCCGGACTTGAAGCCGGAAACCTCTGATACCTTTGAACTCGGCATGAAGAAGGAGCTGGACAAGGATACTAATTTCAATGTTACTCTGTATCATGTAAAGACTGACGATAAGATTGCTGCTTCCGGTATTTTGCCTGGTGAAACATATATGGGCAAGGGCGTGAAGAAGTATATGAACTTCGATTCCGAAAAACGCAATGGTGTTGAGTTTGAGCTTACCCATAAAATCAGCGATAAATTTGATACCTATATCAACTATGCATGGCAACAGGGCAAATTGAAATTGGGCGGTAAGGAAAGCACCAACTTCGATATTCCGAAGCATTTATTGCATGCCGGTATTGAATACAATTATGATAAATGGAATGCTATGCTCGATTGCCAGTATGTAAGTGCTCGTCAGGCTCCTGATGATGAAACCGGCGAGTATGGTGCAGAGGATGCATATTTCATTATTAATACAGCAGTAAACTATAAAATTGCGAAGAATGCAACCTTGCAGTTTGGTGTTACCAACCTGCTGGATCGTGAATTCTACTCCGGTGATGCAACTGGCGGCCGCACTTACAATGTTGGCCTGCGCTACAGCTTCTAATTCCTTGCGTAACTTTTTTTAATAGCTTAAAATAGGGATAGGGTTTTCTGATTACCCTATCCCTATTTCTAATCGAGGTGATTGCCTATGTTATATAACCTTAAACGTCTGGCAGGCTATGCGCTTGGCTTTGTGCTTTTTTACGCGCCGGTGGCACTCTTTCAGCGCTGTTTCTTCTATCTGCTTTACGGGAGCTGGCAACCGCAAAGTATTCACGGCCTTTGCTTTCGGATACCGATAGAGCATATTCTTGATGGAATCATCTGGCGGCTGACGCCGATAAGCATGCTTAGCACCCTGCTGCTTTTGGCGGTAGCCTTCTTCCTGGGGCCTGTTTTTTGCGGCAGGCTGTGTCCGGCAGGCGCTTTTACCGAATATCTGTCGAAGTTGGTGCCGTCCAAATTTCAAATCAGCTGGCATAGTTATACAGAAATTGCCCCCATCCGTTACGGTATGCTGGCAGGCTTTTGCCTGGTACCTTTCTTCGGCGGTATTCTGGCCTGCTCTTACTGCAATTTCTTTTTGTTTGATTTACTTGCCAACTACTATACGCAGGGTTACTTTATTTCGCTGACCTCCAGCCTGCTTTTGACAGCTGTTATGTGGGTGCTTGTCTTTGGTATCTTCACTAAAGGCGGACGCGGCTTCTGTAATTTTTTGTGTCCGGTAGGTGCGGCGCAGGGACTGATGCATGCCATAGGCTGCAGGTTACCGTTTGTACTGCGTGTGCGGGTAGACAAAAACCAATGCATAGGCTGTGGTTTGTGCGAAAAGAAGTGCCCGATGGAATCCGCAGAGCTTGTGGATGGCAAAGCGCAGATTAACCAGCATAACTGCATCTGCTGCGGTGTATGTCAGCATGCTTGCCCGGTGCAGGCTATTAGCTACGGGAGGAAACACGAATGAAAAGTAAGCTGATAAATTTTATTGCGGCGATGGGAATTCCTGTAAGCGGCATTACTACGCAAGGGGCAGGTTGTACAGGGATTTGCGGCAGCTGCAGCTTGAATTGCGCGCCGGGAATAGTTGCTTTACTGCTTTTGGCAGGCAAGGCAATTTACAAACGTTATCATAGCGAGGTGGTGCAGCATGAATAAGCAAATGTTGAAGCGTGCAGCTGCCTTTCTTTTGATGGTGGCAGTAATGGTCGGTCTTGTATTTTTCCGCAGTGAAAATAATTACGACAAGCACTATTTCCGTGCTAAGCTGGCGCGGGGGCAGGAGGTGCATTGCCAAATAGATTTGGGCAAGGAGGGCGAGCTGAAATACTGGCTGCAGCCTAATATCTATACCTTATATTTACGCCTGCTGCTGGAGGATAAGCAAGCGCAGCTGCGCTGCGAGGGCGAAGGACTGCAGCTGTTGCTGTCGCGTAGCAGCAAGAAAGGATTATGGCGCAAGCTGACATCCGATGAAATGCTGAAGCCGTATAAGGGGCAGATGTCAGTGAGTGCGGAGCTTTATTTTTCACCGGAGCAGTTAAAGCAGCGTCATGTGCAGAGTGGCAAAATCAGGTTTTATGATGTACAGGGCTTGTATGGAACTGTTGTTGTTGATGTAATCAATTCACGGGTTAAGTGAGATTAATATGGTTTTTAAGCTGTGGGCAGAATTTCTGCCTGCAGTTTTTTGTTCTAAATACAATAAAGATATATTATTAAATTTTCTTGCAATCAATTAAGAATGGTGCTAGAATAGCAGATGAAAAAAGTAGTTAAATGATATATATAATTAATTGCTTTGAAGACTGTTGTTTTGGTGCGCAAAAGCAGTTATGATAGCTGCTGATGTCAAAAGGAGGCTTATATTATGGCTGAAGAGTTTAAGAAAAATCAACAAGAAGTGAAAAACGAGATTCGTAAAGGAATAGTTGAGCGTCTGCTCGGCAGCAAGCTGCATACAGAAAATGCAGAAATGCCGATAAGATCAAGCTTCGTGAATTATAACATGGATGATTACGGTATTATAGATGCACATTATCAAGCCTTAAAAGAAGAAGTTTTACATGAGCTGGGAGCGTATCTTTTACACAATAAAAGCACTAATGAGAATGATGAAATGCCTATCAGAGCAAGCTATGTTAATCACACACCTGCAGATACCCGTATTCTCGATGGCCATTACCAAAAGCTGAAGGATGAAATCTGCCATGAAATTGCTCAACAGGTTGTTGGTGACAAGGTTGCTGTCGAAAGGGATGCTATGGCAATTCGTGCAAGCTATCTGCATGAGTTGCAGGAGCAGGGAAGCCTGAATGAAGCTATTGCCAAACGCCTGCTGGCTAAAGGCATGAGCGTGGCTGATGTTGCTGAGGCTATGCAGATGCCTGAGGAAAGTGTTGCTAAGCTGCAGAAAAAATAGGAAAAAATTACAGAATGCACCAATTTACGATTAAGTCGCTTAATGTTATAATATAAGCAACTTATGAGTAGAGGTGGTGCATTTTTATGTTTATAGGGCGAAAAAAGGAACTTGCTACATTAGAAAAACTTTATAACAGTAATGAATTGAAATGTGTGTGCCTTACTGGCGATGCCGGTATTGGCAAAACAGCGTTACTGCAAGAATTTGCCAGACGCAAGCATAAAGCATATTTTTGCGTACGCGCAAGTACCGATAATGCAAATAAGGCAGCTTTTTACACGGAGCTGTCCGCACAAGGCATTGTTCAATGCAACAGTGGCTGTTGGCAAGATATACTTAAGTTAATTTATAAAAAGGCTAAGGGAGAAAAGATAGTATTACTGATAGATGATGTGCAGGAACTGGAAAACAGTTTTAGTGAGCTATTACCTGAAATAATCGCATGCTTGCACTCTGAGGTAGAGAAATTAAGACTTTTGCTGGTATTTAGTGGAAGAGAATGTGACTATGTTTTACATTTACTAGGAAAAAGTAAATTGCCACTATCTCAAATATTTTTGCAGTCATTAAATTATGAAGATGTTCTGCCCTGCTTAATTCCGTTCAGCAATGAAGAAAAAGTTTTGCTTTATGGAGTAACCGGAGGAAAACCAGGCTATTTGCAGCTTATAGATAACACACTAAGCTTTAAAGATAACCTGTATAATTTATTTTTTAGTCCCACAGCTTCATTACTGCATGTTGCCGAGCAGATTTTAGTATTGCATTTTCGTCAGCCGCATATTTATCATGCAATATTATGTTCAGTTGCTTGTGGCGCAATACATATGAAGGAGATAGCAGAGGCAGTAGGTATGCCTGATAATAAGACTTCGAAGTATGTTGGTGTATTGGTAGAAAAAGGATTACTGAAAAAGCTTGTACCGCTTGTAGAAGCAAAGCTTGGTAAGCAGCAAAAAACGACGTGTTATATATTATCTGATTCTATGCTTACTTTTTGGTACCGCTTTGTTTATCCATTTTTAAGCAGTATAGCTATGGGATGTGGAAACTATTTATTACGTACGAAGGTACTACCGGGTATAGATGATTACGCAAAGGTGCTTTTTTTAGAAATATGCCGACAGTATTGTTTTACGTTACGTGAACGTGGTGATTTTCATAAATTTATGCAATTTGGTTATCTTTGGCCAAAAGATAATTGTACAGCAGAACAAATCCGTTTGATTGCTTATGATAAAAATAGTGCTGGCTTTATGCAATGCGTATGGGAAAAAAGTAAGGTTGATGTTCCGGTAATAAAACAGCTACAAGGAGAATATGCTGACAAAACAGGCCGTAGTAATTATTATATTGTTTTTTCAAGACGCGGCTTTACTGATAGAGCTTTAGGATATGCAGCGCGGACTAAGGAAGTAAGATTGGTATCGTTGTTTTACTTAAAATAAATCTAAACGTAAGTAGAATACAGCGAGGAATGATTTAGACTCTTTCCACTATTCTACTTATGAGTTGAATAGTGGAAACGGCTTAAAATAGCGCTTTGAGCCGTTTCTTCTTTTCGAAAAAAGAGCTCGAGAATTTGCTGTTTATCATTGCAGTTTAAAGCAAGTAATTATATAATCTTTATCGTAATGATTTGCATTAGTTTTTTGGGTATGATTTAGTAAAGGAGCGAGTGAACTATGATGAAAAGAATGATTCCCCTAAATTTGTTACTTGGATTAAGTATATTGGCAACTGGAAATGCAGCAGCACAAACAGAAGCTTTGCAGGAATACAGCTTGCCTGGCATGAATGTTACTGCTTTAGGTTACGAAAAATCTAATTTGGAAACACCTGCTGATGTAACTGTTTATTCTGGTGAGGAATTGAAAAAAACTGGCGCAAGCGATGTAGCTAACGCACTGAAGTATACTGCTGGCGTATATTTTACTCAGATGGGACCGCATGACCAAAGCTTTATTACCGGTAACAGCACCTTGAGTCTGCGTGGCATTAAAGGCGGAACTTTAGTTCTGATTAATGGCGTACCTGCAAGTTTTAATAATGTAAGCCATTTGGATATGTTGAATTTGGAAGCTGTAGAAAAGGTAGAAGTAGTTAAAGGCGGCGGCGCCGTGCTTTATGGCAGTGAAGCATATGGCGGCTTAATCAATGTAATAACTAAATCTGAATATAAAAACAGCCTTCATATTGCTGCTGGCAACAAGGGACAACGTGATTATAGTGAGACAATTGGCGCAGGTAAGTTAGGTATTACTTTGGGCCGAAATGAAATGGGCGAAACAGGTATTTTATCTCAAAATCAAGGAACAAAGACAATTAATGGTGTAAAAGTTCCTTATTATACAGGCTTCGGTGATAGTAAGAAGGATCACATTGGTGTAAGCTATAAGTTTGATGATAAATTAAGCTTAAATTACATGTTTGACAAGAAAAAATATACTATCGATTACCTTGGTGCTGATAACAGCAAATTACAGCATTTCGATTATGATGACCGTGAGCATTTTGCGCAATTGCATTTTAATGACCAAAATGGTTTTGATGCAACTGCGTACTATAATGAGCGTATTATTCGCAATCCGGATTATTATCTTGTAAGACCTGATAATCTGGAATGGGAGCGTAGTGATCATAAAAACTATGGCGCTGATTTAAAGAAGGTTTGGAAAAATGATAAAGACAAGGTTTTGCTTGGCTTTAATACAAAACGCGAGCTTTATGTAGATGAAAATCAAAAATTTGCTTCGTTTGGCAATAGCAGCAGTGCGCTTAAACCTTATGCACGCTTTGGCAGCTATAGCTTAAATGGTTATTCCTTCTATGGACAATATGACCGTAAGCTGAGTGAGGCAACCGATGTTGTTTTAAGTATGCGTGAAGACTTAATCCGTTCTGATGCGGGTAATTATAATGCATTCTTACCGCAATTGCAGATTTTAACAAAGCTTGACCAGGAAAATTCGCTTTATGCTAATGCTGGTCGTTCTTTCAGAATGCCTACATTCCGCCAACTGTATTATTATAGCGGTGTAATATTGCAAAACCCGGATTTAAAACCGGAATATGGCTGGAATTACGAAGCAGGCTATAAACATGATAATGGCAAAGAGCAGTTTAAGGCAGCAGTTTTCCATATCGATTTGGATGATCAGATTACAAGCAGAAAGGTTAATGGTCTTTCTCAGTCTTATAATGCTGCAAAATATAAAAATACTGGTATAGAATTAAGCTATACAAGTCAGCTTGATGAAAACCTTACCTGGACTGTAGGTGGTATTTACAGTAAGCCGCAAAACAAAGCAACAAACACTGCGCCATGGAAAGATGTATTAGGCAAATATCAGGTGATGACATCAATTGATTACCAGCATGATAAGATAAACGCGTCTTTGAATTTGAGCTACATGGGTGGTCGCGTGAATAATAACAAGCAGACAGATGTAAAGCCTATTCTGCTTTCTAATCTGCACGTTGGACAAGAAATTTTTGCTAACGCAACCTTGACACTTGATATTAATAATATCTTTAATCGTAGAGATTTGACTGATCCAGATGGTTTGTATTATACACAAGGAAGAACATTCCTGGTAGGATTGAATTATAATTTCTAAGCCTATGAAGAAATTATTATGGTGCTTTTGTTTGTTGCTATGCTGCTTGGGATGCGTAGCTTGCGGACCTCAGCAAGATAAAAGTAGCGACCGGCAAAATATTAGTGTAAACAATTATAATTTTTTTGGAGATGAACAGAAGGTTATATTTAAACAAGTACCACAACGTATTTTAGTGTGCGGTAATAGCGGAGTTGAAACCTTAGTGGCTTTGGGCGCTGGTGATAAAATTACAGCAGCTGTTCTGACGGAAGCTGAAGATAAAGGACGTTTGCAAGCTCTTTTGCCAAATACTAGAATTTATACGCAGCCTCTGCAGCTGGAGGCTGCTGTAGCACTACAACCGGATTTTATTCTTGGGTGGCGCAGGTATTTTGCAGATAATCAATTAGGTGATACGTCAAGCTGGATAGCTAATGGAATACCAGCATACATTCAGGATGCATCAGGACCTGTACCGGCGAAGGGAAGATTTCCTGCCTGTACCATTGCCAGTGAGAAAAGGTTTATCAGCAATATGGGACTTGCACTAGGAAAGCAGCAACAGGCGCAGGATATAATCCAAAGGATTGATGCAGAATTGCAGGCTGTTGAGAAAATACCGGCACAAAAGGTTCTGTTTGTAGAATTTCTCAATGGTAATATAGAAGTCTTTGGTAATGACCTTTTATGTGGAGATATAATTCGTCATTATGGTTGTTCGTTAGTGAGTTACAGCGCTCCCTTCATCAGTCAGGAAGAAATGATGGAAATGCAGGCTGCTAAAATCTTTATTGTCTATCATGGCGGGGAACAGCAGAAGCAAGCAGCGCTAGCACAACTGCATAATCCCCTGTATAAGCATTTACCGGCAGTAGCAAGTGGTCAGGTTTATCCTATAGCTTATAAGCAGATAGTAGCTCCAGGCAGTGATTTGTTAGGAACGTTGAAGTATATTAAGCAATGCTTACTTGCCAACCCTCCTCAATAATGATAAAATCAAATGAACAGCGAGGCTGCAAATGCCTGCAAGTTATTTTTTGGAGGAATATATTATGAAGAAAATAGCAATTCTGCGCTGCCTGAAAACCTCCGCTTCCTGTGCGGGAGCAGGCTGTCTGCGTGCTTTTTATGAAAAGGACAAAGCCTTTGCCCAGTATGGAGATGAAGAGCTGCGCCTGATGGCGATGTGGACCTGTAACGGCTGCGGCGATTCCAAGCTGGAAAATCAGGAGGGTATCCGTAAAAAGATTGAACGTATGAAGGCTCTGGAGCTGGATGCGCTGCATATCAGCCACTGCACGCACAAAAAGGATGATAATGGAGAAAAGCATCTCTGTCCCAAGATTAAAGCGATTATTGATGAGCTGCAGGAAGCAGGCATTACCATCGTAGACGGCACTCACTGAAAAATATATAAAGTTTGGCAAAGCAACAGTCAGCAATGGCTGTTGCTTTTCACTTTATCAACTTAAAAAATCTCCTGTGGCAGGATTTTTTACCCGTTATAACGAATAAATATAAATATGATTCCAAATACGAAAGGGGTAATAAAATGAAAGAAGCCGTAAAAAAGTATATTGCCGAGCATTATGAGGATTATGTGAAGGATTTGGAAGCCTTGACGAATATTGATTCCGGTAATGGTGACAGAGAGGGCACAGAGGCAGCAAATAAATTTGTTGCTGAAAAAATGACAGCAATCGGTGCTACCACGGAGTTCAGATATAATGACAGAGCCTGCCACCTTATTTCCCGTTTAAAGGGAACAGGTAAATACACGATTCTGCTTGTTGCCCATGTTGATACAGTATTTAAAAAGGGTGAAGCTGCACGTCGTCCGTTCCGTGTTGACGAAAATAACTTTGCCTGGGGACCGGGTGTAGGCGATGACAAGGCTACCGTTGTAGAGGTTATCTATGGCTTGGAAGCCTTGAAGGCTGCAGGCTTTGATAATTTCAAGGAAATTATTTATTACACCAACGGTGAAGAAGAAGGTGGCAGCAAGACTGCCGAGGATATCGTGGCAGAGCTGTCGCAGCAGTCCGACTTTGCGATTATTATGGACGTTGCCCGTCCGAACTGGGGCATTGTTACCCAGCGCAAGGGCAATGCCAAATATCGCGTTGAGGTTACCGGTAAGGGCGGACACCATGGTAACGCATCTCAATCCTGCGCCAACGCTATTCACCAGCTGGCATACACGATTACCGAGCTGCAGAAGCTTGCCAGCCCCATGCCGGGGAATCCGGAGGATTATACGGCAGCAGCGCTGAAGGCGCGCGGCATTGTTGATGCAGGTCAGTTTATTCCGCAGAATACCGTCAATGTCGGCGTAATCGGTTCTACTAATGATAAAATCAGCGTTATTCCGGGTGATGCCTTCTGCGAGGTTAATATCCGTTGCTTTACGATTGAAGAGCAGCAGCGCATTGATGCTGAGGTTAAGGCGTTGGCAGATAAGGTTGTTATCCCTGGCACCAGCATTAAGATTACCGGCGGCATTGTTACCGGACCGATGCAGAAAACGGCGCAGGCACAGAAGATGGTTGATGTTTATAAGCGCATCGTCAAAGAGGAATACGGCGCTGAGGTAAACGAATGGGTAGCAGGCGGCCTCACAGACGGCAACCGCACAGCGAAGTTCGTACCGACACTGGATGCTTTGGGCGTAGAAAACTATGATGAGCATACAGATCATGAATCTGTAGATTTGAACACCGCAGTTCCCAGAACTACAGCCTTTGCATTGACTCTGGCTGAGCTGGCAGAAACCTTCTGATAAAATTTTCATAATGAGCTGAAAGCTTTCCCCGCGTATTGAATGTGCGTCGGGGAAACTTTTTTGCTATATTCTGACTTTCTGCTGCCTTTATATGTTTTACATAATGACTAGACACTGCACTTGTGGTATAATAAAATAGTTAAAATCTTACAGATAAGGTGTGATGATATGTCGAAAAAAAGTAATAAATATGCAGGTGATCAGCCTGCCGCTTACGATCCTACGGGCATAAGCGAGTATCTTGGTCTGGGACGCCCGATTGACTTTGATAAAAAGCCGGTGCGTATTGCTATGATGTGCGCTGTTGCTATTTCCGTTGTGGTAACGCTGTGGAAATGCTCTACCGGTATGGATTCAGGCGCTGCTGTTGTAAGCGCTTTGGGCTATGCTTTATCCTTCCTCTTCAGCTATATGCTGGCTCTGGAGCTTGACCCCGACCGTCAGCTCGGCGGTTTCATCGGCGGCGGTCTGACGCTGATAGCAACTTATTTTATGGGCGAGGGCAATATCCTGGTGATGCTGTGGCTGCTCTTTATCCTGCGTATGCTGAACCGTAGCTCCGGTGACAGACATCGTCTGATTGATAACGTTATTATGATTGGCAGTGCTGCCTGGCTCGGACTGCAGGGCTTGTGGGTATTCCCGCTGCTGACCGGTGCTGCCTACATTCTGGAAAGCCAAATTCAGGCAGGCTATTTCCGTAGCCTTTACCTGGCAGGTATTTCTTTGGCTTGCTTGATTTTTGCTAAGTATGATACTGTTGCTAATGAGCTGTCCATGAGCAATATTATTATTATGGCTCTGGCCTTCATTCTTTTCCTGCCGGAAATCCGCGTGGCAGATTACGTGAAGTCCAATGGTGACAAAAACGGCAAGCGTCTGCTGCCGAAGCGTCTGCAGACCATGCAGGGTTATTTCTGCATGATGCTGTTCAGTCTGACCTTTTTGCATGGCAATGCTATCGTACCGTCGTTGATGCCGGCTGTAGGTGCTGCGGCAGGCTGCGGTATCTATCTGTTTGTTGCGCTGCTGAAGCATGAAGTATTTTAAAGCTATTCTGGAGGTAAATATCAATGAGTGAAAACAGAAAAATTAAATTTACGACTAATAAAGGTGTTTTTGTTGCCGAAATGTTTGAGGACAAGGCTCCGCTGACTACTAAAAACTTTATCGAGCTGGTAGAAAAAGGCTTTTACGACGGTATTATTTTTCACCGTGTAATCGACGGCTTTATGATTCAGGGCGGGGACCCGACCGGTACCGGTATGGGTGGCCCCGGCTACAAGATTAAAGACGAATTCGGTGAAGGACTGAAGCATGACGACGAGGGCATTCTGTCCATGGCTAATGCAGGCCCGAACACCGGCGGCAGCCAGTTCTTCATCACTTTGGCACCGACTCCCTGGCTGAACGGCCACCATGCAATTTTCGGCAAAGTTGTTGAAGGCATGGATGTTGTTCGCCTGATCGGCGTAGTACCGACTGATTTCCGTGATCGTCCGCGCGAAGCTGTGACCATGGAAAAGGTAGAGGTTGTAAAATAAATGGCGGCGTTTGTATATATGCTGCGCTGCAAGGACGGCAGCTTATATACAGGCTGGACCAATGATCTGGAGCACCGTCTGGCGATGCATAACAGCGGACGCGGCGCCAAATATACGCGTGGACGCGGTCCTTTGGAGCTGGTCTACAGCGAAGAGCTGCCGGATAAGGAAGCGGCTTTACGGCGCGAGTGTGCCATAAAAAAGCTGCGCCGGGAGCAGAAGCTCGCTTTGCTGCAGACATGGCAAGCTCGCATTGCAGAATAAAATTATAAAGATTCAGACAAATATTTGCTTTTCCTGTACATATAGGCTATAATAAGCTAAGTGAGTTTTAGAGGCTCAAATAGTAATTAGGGAGGCCTACAGATGACAGGCAAAGTTAAATGGTTTAATGCAGAAAAGGGCTATGGTTTTATCCAAAGAGAAGGCGGCAAGGATTTGTTCGTTCACTTCTCCGGTATTAAAAGCGAAGGCTTTAAAACCTTAGAAGAAGGCTGGAACGTAGAATTTGACGTTATCCAGGGTGACCGTGGCGAACAGGCAACTAACGTTGTACATGTTGAATAATAAATGCAAGTAAAAAGCTGATGCTAAGGCAGGGAACTGCCGGAGCATCAGCTTTTTTGCTGTTTGCGGGAGGATGAGAGTTCAGTTGGTGACAAAGGAGGATATCACGGAAGCCTTGGTGACAATACCGCAAAATAGTTTGTTCTCGTCAATTACGGGCAGAGGGAAGGGTGTGCTTGCCGAAAGCGGCATAATATCTGACACGGGTGTATCAAGATTATCTATCACTGGCACGTTGCGCAGAATACTTTTCTCAAAGGTTGTATAGCCGGAAAGTACCTGCATAGCGCTATCCAATGTGATAATACCGATAAAACGCAGATGCTCATCAACTACGTAGGCACTGGATACGCCGCTGTTTTTCATATTGCGCAGAGCAACGGCAGCACCGTCGATATTGCGCACGATACATGTCTGCGTACTCATTACGTTACGTACAGTGAAGATCTTACTGGAATCGGCATTGTTGATAAAGCTGCGCACATAGTCATCTGCTGGATTGGTAATCATTTCCTCCGGCGTACCGATTTGCACCATGCGGCCGTCGCGCAAAATGCCGACGTGTGTTCCCAGACGGAAGGCTTCGTTGATATCGTGGGTGATAAAAACAATGGTCTTACCTGTTTTTTCCTGAATACGCAGCAGCTCAAACTGTAAATCGTTGCGTACCAAGGGGTCGAGGGCGGAAAAGGCTTCGTCCATCAGCAGGATATCGGGATCGTTAGCAAGTGCGCGGGCGATGCCTACGCGTTGCTTCATGCCGCCGGAAAGCGCACTGATACGCGTTTTTTCCCAGCCCTGCAGGCCAACCATTTCCAACATCTGCATAGCCTTTTCGGTACGTTCCTTCAGCGGTACGCCGCGAATCTCCAAACCGTAGTAGGCATTCTCCAAAACATTACGGTTGCTGATAAGCCCGAAATTCTGAAAAACCATAGCTACCTTAGTGCGGCGCAGCTCTTGCAGCTGCTTATTGCTGAAATTGGTAATATTATCACCTTCAAGGTAAACGGTGCCTGAGGTTGGCGGGTTCAGCATATTCAGGCAACGGATAAGAGTGGATTTGCCGCTGCCGGAAAGACCGATGAGAACAAACACCTCGCCCTTGTTGACTGTAAAGTTTATATCAATAAGACCGGCGGTAATACCGGTAGCTTCCTGCACCTCGGTGCGGGAAGCGCCCTGCTCCAGCATGGTCATAGCCTTTTTTTCGTTTTGCGAATGCTCCAGAGGAATAAACAGCTTGTACAGTTTTTTTACCTGCAATACAGGTACAGTCATTTATTTTCCCTCCTTTTTCTTATCTGCCAGACTTTGCGTCAGGCGGTCGATGATAATTGCAATAATAACGATAGAAATACCGGCGATAAGTCCGCGACCGGATTCTGTACGGTTAATGGCAATCAGCACCTCCATGCCTAGGCCGTTGGCACCGATCATCGCACAGGTAACAACCATTGCTACGGCCATCATCATAGTTTGGTTGATGCCTGTCATAATCGTGGGCATGGCCTGCGGAATCTGCACCTTGAACAGTGTTTGCCAACGCGAAGCGCCGAAGGCAGCGGAGGCTTCGACAACGTTGGGGTCAACCTGCTGAATACCGTGGCTGGTTAAGCGGATTACAGGCACAACGGCATAAACTACCGTAGCAAGAACTGCAGGCACCTTGCCGGGACCGAGCAGCATAACTGCGGGAATCATATAGACAAAGGTAGGCATGGTCTGCATTGCGTCAAGCAAAGGACGCAGCAGTCGGTTTGCCAGTTTGCTTGTGGAAACAAGAATGCCGATGGGCAGGCCTAAAAGCAGGGAGATGATAACCGAGGAAATAACTACTGCCAGTGTTTCGTTCATCATGCTCCAGTAGCCGAAGGCACCGATGGCGAATAGTCCTATCCCGTAGATAATACCGCGCGACAGCTTGCCTGTGAGCACCTTGCCCAAGGCAGCAATAGCGATGATAGTCAGCCACCAGGGAATAAAGTTCAGCAATCGTTCGATAGAAAGAATGCACCAGGTAAGAATATCCTTAACCTTATTGAAGAAGCTTGCGTAGGTGGTGTTGATGTAGTTGACGAAGTTATCAATAGGCTTGGTCCAGTCCACCTGAACTTCTTCAGGAAAGCTCAGCAGCCAGCTTGTTGCAGCAGCATTATCGCCTTTGAGTGCCTTGCTAATGCTTAGCAGCTTATCCTCAGGCAGCCACTGTGCGAGCAGCTCGGGGTGGCGCTGCATGAACCAAATGGCAGCCTCGTCATAGGTGCATTTGGTATCTGCAATGTGCGCTAACGCTTCCGCGGTGAGTGCGCTGGTGGTGTGATATTTTTGCAGGAAGGCAACAAATTCCGGTGCTTTGCTTTGCAGCTGTTTGTTGGCAACGATGCAGACGGGAACAGAGCGTGCCTCCGTCAGGCCGCGCTGAAAGCCGACTTCATTGTAGGGCTCGTCCTGCAGCAGGACCAGGTCCAGCTTGCCGGTGAGCCAGGTCGGCTCGTAGTTGTAGCCTACAATCGGTTCGCCTTTAGTGTAGGCGGCAAGGAAGGCGCTGTTCAGCGCCGGCTCGCTGCCGGAACGGAAGTAGACGTAATTTTTGTTTAAGCCGTAAGCTTCATATTTCAAATAAAGTATCTTATCAATGCTCCAGCCGGGAATTGCGCCGTAAAGACGGCCTTTGGAGGGATCTTCGGGATCCTTGAACAGGTGCGCATAGCGCGCCAGGTCTTTAACGGTTTTCAAATCCGGAGCGAGAGGTTTGATGCCGCGCTTGGCGTCACCCTCAATAAGATAGCGGGGAACATAAAGGCCCTGCTTATCATCATCAAAGTTGATGCCAAGGTTGAGCAGCTTGCCGGTTTTCATGTCAGCTTCAAAGGTAGGCACGTTATCGGTCCACAGCTCCATATGCACATCTACGTCACCACGGAGCAGCGCCGTCTGGATGATGGGAGTGGAGCCGCTGATAATCTTAGGCGTGATGTTATAGGCGTGAGTGCCGATGAAACCGGCAACGGCATTGTGAAATTTGACACTGTCCCAGCCGGCGTCGGCGAAAACAACCTCTTGCTTTGCTTGCTCATTAGCGGCGTTGACATTGCCTGCTATAAATCCAAGTGAGGTCAGTATGAGTAAAAAAACGGCTGATAATTTTCGTAACATGGCTTCACCTCCGTCAAAGCAATAAAAAGAAAAATACTCCTCTTAAATTTATTTTACAAAGCAAAAATTCTTCTTGTCAACTGCAAATACAACAATGTACAAAAGAATAACTTTAAAAACTAAAGTTATTGTAAATGCAGAGTTTTGTATAAAGAGAAGTGTATGCGGATATTAGTGAGGATGATAAAATTATGAGCAGCAATGCTGAATTGTTATAATGCTTCGTGAACGTCAAGGTTTTTAATCTTATTAAGCAGCATTATTCTTCCGGTAAATTAACTTAGCTGGTGCCGGTGTGTGCCCAAGTATTTTCTCGTTTCTGTAACCTTTTTAACAAAGATTTTACCGCAAGCTTACTTTGGATTTTACATTCATCCGTTACAATAAAAGCACGTTGTAGAGATGACAACAATAATTTTTGTGGAATATCAGTAAACGGAGGAATGGAAATGAAACTGAAAAAAGTTTTGGCAGCAGCAATGATTTCGCTGCTGGCAACTACGGCACTTGTTGGCTGCGGTAGCGATAAGAAAAATGCTGACACCGGCAAGAAGGTACAGATTGAATATTGGCATGTTGCTGCTGAGAGCTTTGGCGGCGCAACCGTAAAGGAACTGGTTGCTGACTTCAACAAAACTCATCCGAACATTGAAGTAGTGGAAAAATATAACCCGGATATGTACAAAGGCTTGACGCAAAACCTGCAGGCTGCTATGGCTTCCGGCAAGAATCCGGACGTAGTACAAATGGGTTATTCCTTCCTGAACTACGCTGCTGAAAACTTTAAATACACCGATTTGAACGAAGCATTTAAAGCTGCCGGCGATGAAAACTTCATGAAAGACAATTACCTGCCGAACGTTCTGCAGCTGGCACAAACCGAAGATGGCAAGCAAATCGGTCTGCCGTATTCCGTAAGTGTTCCGGTACTCTTCTACAATCCAGAAATTTTTGAAAAAGCTGGGCTTGATCCGCAAAATCCGCCTAAAACCTGGGAAGAGGTTAGCAAGGCAGCTAAACAAATTAAAGATAAAACCGGCAATATGGGCTTCTTCATGCAGGAATATGCTGATAACTGGACTCAGCAGGCTCTGATTGAATCCAACGGCGGCCAAATGCTGACCAAGGTTGATGGCAAGGTTAAAGCAGGCTTTGATACTCCGGAATCTGCTGCAGCTTATCAGGTTGTAGCTGATATGGTTAAAAACGGCAGCGGCTTGCATGCAACTAACGAAGAAGGCTTCCAGGCTTATCTGAGCGGTAAGCTGGGCATGGTTTGCACCACCATCGGTAAACGTGCTAACTTCGAAAAGGGCGCTAAGTTCAAGGTTATGGCTTCTCCGTTCCCTGCTTTCGGCAACAAACCGACAAAGATTCCTGCAGGCGGCAACTTCCTGATGGTATTCTCCAAGGATGCTGAAAAGCAAAAGGCTGCTATCGAGTTCATCAAATATCTGGAATCTCCGGAAGCACTTGCTAAATGGAGCACCGGTACCGGTTACCTGCCTCCTCGTAAGGGCGTAGCTGACGATCCGAAGGGCTTCAAAAAGCTTGCTGATGAGAACCCCAACATTAAAATGGCTCTGCAGGAAATGACTAAGGTTACCAAATGGGCAAGCTTCCCGGGTGCTAACGGCCTGCAGGCTGAACAACTGCTGATTGATGCACGTGATATCATTCTGAGCGGTAAAATGAGCGCAAAGGACGCTTTACATCAAACTGCTGAAAAAATTAACAAGCTGCTGTAATTAGTGTAATCAATAAGCTGTCGCAGTTGCGGCAGCTTATTTTGCTAATAGCGCGAAGGAGGTTGCTATGAGTAAGAACAACAAGGAAGCACTGCTTTATCTGCTGCCTGCTGCTGTACTTTTTCTGGTATTTTATTACTGGCCGCTGCTGCAGAATATTTATCTGAGTGTTTTTTCCTGGAATATGATCAGCCCTAATCAAAAATTTGTGGGCTTGGAAAACTTTATCACTATCTTCAGTTCGGCCGAGCTGATTAAAATTTTAATCAACACCATTTTGTTTGTGGCAATTATGCTGGTGCTGAATTTCGTTCTGCCTTATTTTTATTCGTTTATCCTAGGACATTTGGTGCATCGGTGGACAGCCTTTTATCGTAGCGCCCTTTTTTTGCCGTCTACCTTATCACTGGCGGTAGCAAGTATTTTGTTCCTGTGGATTTACAATCCGCTGGCCGGACCGATTAACATTATCCTCAGCCAGTTTGATATTGCATCACCGCGTTGGTTCAAGGAAAACTATCTGGTTATTTTCGCTATCTGCACGATTATCGGCTGGAAGGTTTTCGGCTATAATCTTATCGTTATGCTGGCTGCTATGGTTGCAGTTCCCAAAGAGATGATTGAAGCCGCCAAGCTGGAAAATGCTTCCAACTGGGTTATCTTCAAAAAAATCATTCTGCCGATGACCTCTTCTACCGCAATTTATGTTTTTACGATAACGGTAGTTTTTGGTCTGCAGTACGTGCTTGTACCTGTAAATATGCTGACACAGGGCGGTCCGGATCAGGGCAGCAGTAACCTTGTATATATTATTTACCAATATGCCTTCACCTTCTTCAAGGCAGGCACCAGTGCAGCCTATGCGGTTATCACCATGGTCTGCTATCTCATCTTCCTCTTCGTGAAGAATAAATATTTGGAAAAGAAGGTGTACTATGAAAACTAAGCTGCAGAATGAATGGTATTGGCATGCGTTTCTGCTCATTGCGGTTTTCCTGATGCTGTGGCCAATAGTATTTATGCTTTCGACATCGCTGAAGGATTTGAATCAGGTCTTTGAATCTACATTGAATCCTTTACCGTTCCCGCCGACCTTTGACAACTATACTACGGTTTTACATAACTTTCCGCTGCTGACCTATATCTGGAATACGTTTTACATTGCGATTGTGGTTACAGCCAGCAAGGCGGCAACAAGTGTGCTGGCAGCCTTTGCCTTTGTGTATTACAATTTCAAATACAAGGAAACAGTTTTCAACGGTATGCTGCTGACGTTCTTCATCCCCATCACCGTTTTGATTATGCCTAACTATCTGATGATGTCCAAGCTGGGCCTTTTGGATACTCCCTACGGCGTTATGCTGCCCGGTCTTGTAGACGGTATGGGTATCTTTCTGATGCGTCAGACCATGCGCGGTATTCCTAAGCCTTTGCTGGAAGCAGCAATTCTGGATGGTGCCAAGCCGCATCAGGTACTGTTCAAGGTTATTATGCCTTTGATTAAGCCTTCGGTACTCGCAATTTCGATTTTATTCTTCATTAACAGTTGGAACGAATATTTCTGGCCGCTGCTGATTTTGCAGGATAAAGCTAATCTGACACTGCCGTTGGCACTGCAGATGTTTATCAGTGCCGAAGGTGGCAGTGAATGGGGCATCGCGATGGCTGTAGCAACGCTGACAAGCTTGCCTCCGTTAGTACTTTACGGCTTCTGCCAGAAATTTATTATCAACACATTTATGCAATCGGGCGTGAAAGGATAAGAAGATGGATAACTTACAAAACGATTACAGCATTATATTTTCGCATGTGCAAAAGGCTTACGGCAGTAATGTCGTAATCAATGATTTGAATTTGGAGATACAAAAGGGCGAGCGTCTGATTCTGCTGGGGCCTTCCGGCTGCGGCAAGACAACTACTCTGCGTATGATTGCCGGCTTTGAGGAAATCACCAAGGGCGAGCTGTATATGGACGGCCGCGTGGTTAACGATATCACTCCCGGTGAGCGCAATATTGCTATGGTGTTCCAAAGCTATGCACTGTTCCCGCATCTGAGCGTTTGGGACAACATCACCTTTGGCTTGCAGCTGCAAAAGCTGCCGCAGGCTGAAATGGAAAAGCGTGCGCGTATGGCAATGGAAATCCTGCATCTTGAAGGCTATGAAAATAAAAAGACGCATGAATTGAGCGGCGGCCAGAAGCAGCGTGTTGCCCTGTGCCGTGCTTTGGTAAAGCAGTCGCCGTACTTTCTGCTGGATGAGCCTTTATCTAACTTGGATGCCAAACTGCGCCAGAAGGCACGTACCGAGCTGGTAAAAATCCATGAAATGTTCAAGCCGACCATGGTTTATGTAACCCATGACCAGATAGAGGCAATGACTGTAGCACATCGTATTGCCGTTATGAATCAGGGCAAGATTCAGCAGATTGATACACCGGAAAATATTTATCATCATCCTGCCAACACCTTTGTGGCAACCTTTATCGGTTCTCCGGCAATGAATATTCTGAAGGCAGAGATTTTGGACGGAAAAATTATCGTCGGCAACTGCGCACTGAAGCTGCCGCAGGAGCGCTTGCAGGAGCTTGGCGGACGCAGCAAGGTTATCTTCGGGCTGCGCCCGGAGGCTTGCACACCGAGCTTTGAAAGTGCTATGATTAATGGTAAGGCAGACTTTGTTGAAAATACAGGCAACCTGAAAACTGCTACACTTAAATTGGCAACCGGTGAAAGCTTTTATCTGCAGGACAGTGACCAAGGACTGCAAATGGAGGATATCCGCGGCTTTAATTTTGATTGGCAGAATGTTTGCTTATTTGATGCCGAAAGCAGTGAAAACTTAGCGAAGGTACGCTAAGCCTTGAAGGGAGGAAGTTATATGCAATTTGAAGTCAGTGATTTACTCTTTCCGGGATTTACGAAGGATGCAATGAAGAGACTTGATAAGCAGTATGGTATTGAATTTTTCTATGAGTTCGGCAAGGATTATTATTGGAAGCAGCAGGTGGAGGAATGGGGTGAACGTGCACTTTCGATTCATGCTCCCTGTGTTGCGCTGAATCTTGCTGATTCTAAGCAGAAAAATTATGCCCGTGTTATAGAAAAGACCTTTGCCTATGCGCAAAAATGCAAGGCAGATTTTGTTGTAGTGCATACCAATGAAGCTATTGAGGGTGACAAGGAGCTTTTGCGGGCGCGTGTTATCCGCCGTCTGCGTCAGATTATGAACCTTGGCAAACGTTACGGCGTTAAGGTGCTTATTGAAAATGTCGGCCTGTGCACAAAAAATAATGTGCTGTTTGATTTGCCGGAATACATTGCGCTGTTTGACATTTTTCCGCAGGCAGGTGCACTGCTTGATACAGGTCATGCGCATGTCAACGGCTGGGATATTCCTGCGGTAGTAAAGGCATTGGGTGAGCGTTTAGCAGCCTGCCATGTTCACGATAACGATGGCAGCGGTGACGCGCATTTGCCGGTAGGTCAGGGGGATATTGACTGGAAGGCATATTTCGGTGCTGTCAAAAAATATGCACCTCAGGCTACGCAGGTATTTGAATACTGCTGCGGTTTTAACAATACCAAGGACTTGGAAGCGCACATTGCAGAGCTGAAAAAAAATTATAAATTATAACAGACTATGACTGACAAATAAAAGCACTCAAAGGAATAAAATACTCTTTACCTGCATTTTACCTTAAGGTTAATCTGCATTTAATATTCAGGTGATATACTATGTATAACAAAGATGAATGAATCTGCGATATGCGTAGGAGGTAAGCGTTATGCAGGATTTATACCCGATGTTGATTTTATTTGCCGGTTGGATGGTTGTAGATTTGCTGGTGTTGTAAAGACTGTAAGAAAATTTGTCATTTGCTGAGAGAGCAGGGAAAAGCCTTGCTCTCTTTTTCATTTTTGTCAGAAATGTATTAGCAAATACTCTTTTCAGCGGGGTGTTTTCTTGCTACAATATAGTTAATGAATATAGCGAGGAGGAAAGTTCTATGAAAAAACTGTTTCTTTGTATCCTTTGTCTGCTGATGTGTTCCGTTTGCGCTGCTGCCCCTGCAAAAAAGGTAGTGCTGTGGTATCAGGTTCCGGAGGCTGTTCTGGAAGCGCAGAATCTTGAAAATGATGTTGAGAAAGGTAAGACTGAATTTGAAGCCTTTCTCATGGCAAATTATGGCAAGCGTTTCCCTGTACAGATGATTAAGCAGGCTGCTCCGGATAAGGAACTGACTGCTGCCGATGTATCACTGGTTACTCGTCCCAACTGGGTGCCGATTGTTGTGAAGCTTGACCTGGCCGGTGTTGGCAGCGGTGACAAGCTGGTTGGTAAATACAGCACTGTTAAGGTTGCGTTGAAGGAAAGCACCGTTGTAGACGGTAAGCTTTTCAGCTATGATTATGGTATCAAGGAATATGACAGCAGCATGCTGCGTGTAGCAGGTTATGTTATTGCCAGTGAAGATGACCCGCGCATCAACACCAAAAATGCTGTTAATGACTGCATCAAAGAGGCTTGTACTTTGAACAGCAATGTTAACCGCTATGCGGATCCTGCAGCCTATGACAAGGAAAATGCCCGCTACAACGGCGAGTTTGAAAAAATTCAATAAAACGTGTGAGAGTGTGTTCCAAAATATAGAAAAGCCCGAATCTCTTCAAGAGGTTCGGGCTTTTTGTGCTCTTTGTCCATTTGCTGTATTTAAATAAAAGGTAGGAATATATTGATGACTTTTAGTGAGAGAAATATGAGTTGAGCTGTGCTTATCTGTTGTGACCGAAGAATGCTTTTGCTACTTCCGGGAAAGAAATATAGCTCAGCAGGTCTTCCATGCTGGCATTAGGATAGCCGTCCTCAGCCAGGCGTTTGCGGAAATTATCCAGCTGCGGCGGAATTAAATCCGCGGGGCGGCAGGTGATAGGCTCTGCGTTGCCGATAGCCAGACGCTTAACCTCAGGGTCGATAGGTGCGGGTGTACGTCCGTATTTACCTAAAACTAAATCCTTAACTTCGCGGGGAATCATCTTATAGCGGCCCAAGGCTACGTTCAGTACTGCCATGGTGCCTACAATCTGACTGCTAGGTGTTACCAGCGGCGGATAGCCTAATTCCTCACGCACGCGGGGCATTTCCTCGAGCAGCTGCGGATATTTATCGGCAACGCCAATTTCCTTCATCTGGTTGAGCAGATTGGAAAGCATACCACCAGGGATTTGGAAGGTAAGTACTTTCGGATCGATAGGAATGTTAGTGTTAAGGTTGAAATCATCTACCAGATCCTTTTTGACACCTTTGAAGTAATCTGCCAAATCATGCAGAAGCGGCAGGTCAATGCCGGTGTCGTATTCTGTGCCTTGTAATGTTGCTACCAAAGATTCGGTACATGGCTGGCTGGTAGAGCAGGCGAAGGGTGAGAGCGCTGTATCAACAATATCTACGCCTGCTTCGATAGCCTTCAGATAAGTCATATCACCCATACCGCTGGTAAAGTGAGTATGTAAATCAATCGGCACATTAATTTCAGCCTTCAATGCTTTAACCAGGTTATAAGCATCATAGGGACGTAAAAGTCCTGCCATATCCTTAATGCAGATGGAGTCAGCACCCATCTGTACAAGTTCTTTGCCAAGCTGCACAAAATTTTCATCTTTATGGTAAGGGCTGATAGTATAAACGATACAGCCTTGAGCATGTCCGCCAGCTTCTTTGGTGGCGCGCATAGCTGTTTCAAGGTTACGGGTATCGTTGAGTGCGTCGAAAATGCGGATGATGGAAACGCCGTTATCTACAGAGCGTTTAACAAATTCAGAAACAACGTCGTCGGCTAAATTGGTGTAGCCAAGAACGTTCTGACCACGCAATAGCATTTGAATCGGAGTGTGCGGCAGATTCTTCCTTAACAGACGCAGGCGCTGCCACGGATCTTCATGCAGGAAGCGTAGGCAGGAGTCAAAGGTTGCGCCTCCCCAGGCTTCAACGGCATGGTAGCCGGCGTTATCAATTTTCTCCAGCACGGGCAGCATATCAACGATACGCATACGTGTTGCTGCGATGGATTGGTGGCCGTCACGCAGGACGGTTTCTACGATTTTTACAGGTTTGTTTGCCATACTCTTGCCTCCGGTTAGTTGAGATGCATTGCCGAAGCAAGCAGATTTACTTTCAGGGTACGTACGCTTGTCCAGGGTTCAATTCTGATGAAATCTTTTACATTGCTCATGATAGTTACCTCCGTAAGTTTGAATAAAAAGTCTTGTTGATGTTAATTAGTCGTTCAGACCAAGCAGCTGGAGTTTTAAAGCGCGAACGCTTTTCCAGGGCTCGATTCTGAAGTATTGTTTTGCATTATTCATAGTAAAATCCCTCCGTAAAATAAAACATGATTTTTAAAATTTGTATGGATAACAGCTGCTGTGTATTTTTCTTTATGATTGTTTAGCAGCTGTTTTTTGAACTGACTAAAATATACCACGGATAATAAGATAAATCAATTTTATGGAATTAATAAGCATATAAATCTGATTTATAGTAAAGTGCAAAGAAAAACAGCTGAAGGGCAACTCCTCAGCTGCTGTATTTTTCTTCATATAATGTCATTGCCGGAAAAGCTTGATGAATTCGATGACTGCGTTAGGAACGTAAACATTATGCGGTAAAAGCAGAGAATATTTTCTTTCTGCCTGCTTGGACTGCAGCTTGAAAAAGCGCAGAGAGGTTTCGTTGCCGGTTACCAGCTTGTCGCTGATAAAAGTGGCACCGATGCCATGCTCCGCAAGCTGGAAGGCTGTGACGAGCTGCGGTACCTTGACCTTTATGCGTGGCAGAATTTCTGCTTCTTCAAACATTTTTAGCGTACGCATGCCAAGGTTGACATGGGCGTCGATACGGATGAAGCTGCAATCTGTGAATTCGTGCAGGTTGACGCTGGGGCAGCTTTCTGCCATGTGGAGACCGTGCTTGACTTCAATCGCGCTGATGCTTTGCGCCAGCAGCTTGTCGCTGAGCGCGAAGGACTGCGGAACAGCGAGCAGGATGTGGTCAGAAAAGGTCGGATAGCTGTCAAACTCGCTCACTACGTCCTCGTCGCAGCTGAAGGTGAAATCAAGCTTGTTGTCCTTGAGCATTTCAATGAGCATATCCGAGCTTGTTTCGGCCATTGTGATGTTGATGTTGGGGTAGAGGGTGTTGAATTGGGCGATGTATGACGGCAGGAGATAAGCATTCATATAATGCGTGCCGCCGATTTTCAGGTCACCGCTTTTTAAACCATGAATATCATCAATTTGTTGCTTGAGCTGCTGCTCCAGCAGCATTTCTTTTTTGATATGCTGCAGATAAAGTTCGCCTATGCTCGTGAGAGTGAGCGGCCTTTGGCTACGGTTGAAAATGGCAGCACCTATTTCCTGCTCTACTTTTTTGATGGCTATGCTCAGTGCAGGCTGAGTAATGAATAATGCTTCTGCAGCTTTAGAAAAACTGCCGCATTGGTAGACCTGGTAGATGTACTTTTTCTCTAACTCCATACTATAAATCTCCTTTATAGAAACATTAATTCTATAAAATTGATTATACACTAGATTGATGTTATAGTAAAGGCAGGTCAAGAAAGACTGCTACTGAAGTGCAATACAACTACATACAGCTATTGTGATGTACGTGATTTAGAGCACCACTACAGGAGAATAGATAAAAAGCATAAGGAGGTCAGAGGATGGCTTTTATGTATCAGGTATCAACCCTGCAGGCTTTGGCCAAGGGCGATTTTTATGGCAATGCAACAATTGAAGAGCTGTTAGCCAATGGCAATATAGGCTTAGGTACCTTTGAAGCGGTTGACGGTGAAATGATTGTGCTCGATGGTATTTGTTATAGGGCAAAAGCAGATGGTACAGTAGAGATTGCTGATGCCAGCGACGCTACCCCGTTTGCTTCTGTGACGTATCTCAATAAGGAGCTTACGTTTGACTTAAAGAAGATCGCTGATATGAGCGGCCTTTTAGCTAAGCTGGACGATGGTGTCAAGACTCATGGTGAGAACAACATCTACGCTTGCCGTATAGATGGGTATTTTAACGAAATTTACGCGCGTTCTGAAAAGAAGCAGCATAGCGAGCCTTATAAAACATTTGCTAAGGTTTTGGAAACAGATCAGCGTGAGTTTGAATTTAAAAATGTCAGCGGCAGCCTCGTTTGCGTATATTTTCCGCAATATATGGATGGCTTGAATGTTGCAGGCTGGCATGTGCATTTTATTTCTGATGACAGAACTATGGGTGGTCATGTTTTTGACTGCTCTCTGCAAGAAGGCAAGGCTTATATGGGCAGGACCGAAGGCTTTACCTTCCTGGTTCCGAAAACAAAGTTTTTCCAAAAGCTTACTCTTACTGATGTTTCCAAGGAGGAAATTGAGAGTGTGGAGAAAGCAGGCAATAAATAATAAATTTGCAGCTGATGCTGCGTATGGAGGGTAAAAATGGATAAGCAAGAACAAGTTGAACAATTAACAAACTATGTAGCACATTTTGTAGCGCACATCGCTAAGGTTTTACCTGACGATGTTATCGCTAAACTGGATGAACTGGCAGAAAAGGAAGACAGCCCGCTGTCTAAAACTATCTACCAGACTATGAAGCTGAACCAGAAGCTGGCGAAGGAGCTGAACCGTCCCAGCTGCCAGGATACCGGCGTTATGCAATTTGTAGTAAGATGTGGCACCAATTTCCCACTGATTAACGAGCTGGAGGTACTGCTGAAGGAAGCTGTTTTCCGTGCAACTCAGCAAGCTCCGCTGCGTCATAACAGTGTAGAAACCTTTGATGAATATAACACCGGCAAAAATGTCGGTACCGGTACTCCTACTATTTTTTGGGAGATTGTGCCGAACAGCGATGAATTAGATCTGTACACTTATATGGCTGGCGGCGGCTGCAGCCTGCCCGGTAAAGCAATGGTACTGATGCCCGGTGCCGGTTATGAAGGCGTAACCAGATTCGTGCTGGACGTTATGACCTCCTATGGCCTGAATGCCTGCCCGCCGCTTCTGGTAGGCGTTGGCGTCGGTACTTCTGTAGAAGTAGCTGCTCTGCATGCAAAGAAAGCGCTGATGCGTCCGATTGGCAGCCATAACCCGAACAAGAACGCTGCACTTTTGGAGCAGTTGCTGGAGGATGGCATCAATAAAATCGGCCTTGGTCCTCAAGGCCTGGGCGGCAAATATTCCGTTATGGGCGTGAACGTAGAAAATTCTGCACGTCATCCGTCTGTAATCGGTGTTGCTGTAAACGTTGGCTGCTGGTCTCATCGTCGCGGCCACATCGTATTCGATAAAAACTTAAACTACAAAATTCTTTCTCATAGCGGGGTGACTTTATAATGTACGAAGTAATTGATGGCAAAAAGGTTTTGACTACTCCTGTAAGCGCAGAAGATTTAAAAAATATTCATATTGGCGATATTGTTTATCTGAACGGTGACATTACCACCTGTCGTGACGTTGCACATCGCCGTGTCGTAGAATATGGCCGTGAGCTGCCAGTTGATGTTAAGGATAAAGCAATTTTGCACGCCGGTCCGATTATTCGTCCCCTGGGCGATGACAAATTTGAAATGATATCCGTTGGTCCTACCACCAGCATGCGTATGGAAAAATTCGAAAAGGAATTCGTAGAGCAGACTGGTGTCCGTGTTATTGTCGGCAAAGGTGGTATGGGTCCCAACACTGAATATGCCTGCAAAAATTTTGGCGCTATTCACTGCGTATTTCCTGCAGGCAACGCTGTTGTGGCAGCAACTGAGGTACAGGAAATAGTTGACGCAAACTGGCGTGAACTGGGTATGCCGGAAACTCTGTGGAGCTGCCATGTGAAAATGTTTGGCCCGCTGATTGTTTCTATCGACAGCTATGGCAGAAACTTTTTTGAAGAGCAAAAAGTAATCTATAACCAACGCAAGGAAGAAGTATATAACGAGATTATTCCACACGTTAAATTTATTAAATAAAGATAAAATAGCTGTGGATTTATCAGATTCAGGAGAAAAGAAATGAAACAGATATTATCTATTGTCGCACACAATCGTCCTGGTGTGTTAATGAGGGTTACGGGACTGATTTCCCGCCGTGGCTATAATATTGACAGCTTAACCAGTGGCAGTACACAGGATCCGGAATATGCACGTATGACAATTGTATTGGATGCGGACGAGCTGACAATCGAGCAGGTCTGCAAGCAATTGGCAAAGCTCAGCGAGGTAGAGCGCATTAAGGTGCTGCATCGTGAAACGAGCGCACTGCGCAGTATGCTGTTGGTCAAGGTACACGCCGGCGAAAAGCAAATGGAGGTGCTGCAATTAGCAACAGCCTTCCGTTCCCATGCTATTGATGTTACCGGCAACAGCATGACCTTTGTCAACACCGGTGATGAAGGCAAGCTGTGCGCCTTTGCAAATGCTCTGCGCCGTTATGGTATTGTCGAAATGGTGCAGACGGGAATCGTTGCTTTAGAACGTGGCGATGAAGCATTGGAGGTCAAAGAATCACGCTATGAATGGCCTCATGCCGAAGAAGCGTAAGAAAGGAGTATAACACTATGCAGCTTACTGGTGCTGAAGTTATGGTGAAATGCCTTGAGGAAGAAGGCGTTTCTACAATTTTTGGTTATCCCGGTGGTGCTATACTGCCGTTTTACAACGCTCTGCGTGATGTAAAAAATATTAAGCATGTACTGACAGCGCATGAACAGGGAGCAGCACACGCTGCTGATGGCTATGCACGTGCCAGCGGCAAGGTTGGCGTGTGCTGTGCTACCTCCGGTCCCGGTGCGACGAATCTCGTAACAGGTCTGGCGAATGCATTTCTTGATTCTATTCCTGTAGTGGCTATTACCGGACAGGTAAAAAGCAGCATGATCGGTCATGATGCATTCCAGGAGGTAGATATTACCGGTATTACTATGCCGATTACCAAGCAAAATTTTCTGGTCAATAAGCCGGAAGAATTGGCACAGACCATGCGCCTGGCTTTTCAGATGGCGAAAAGCGGTCGTCCGGGCCCTGTGCTTGTAGATGTAGCGCATGATGTGCAGACGAGCATGATGGAATATCATGCAAGCAAGCTGCGTGAGCTGCCTGTCGCTATGCCGCAAAAGGAACTTGTTGCTGCAGCTGTAGCTGCGCTGAACAAGGCTAAACGTCCTGTGATGCTTGTTGGCGGCGGTGTAGCTATCTCCGGTGCGGAATACGAAGCTGTGCATCTTTGTGAAAAAATGCATCTGCCTGTAGCCAGCACGCTGATGGGCTTGGGTTGCATCAGCTCCTATCGCGAGCAGTTTTTGGGCATGAGCGGCCTGCACGGACACGAACGTGCGAACCGTGCTATTGCTAACGCTGATGTAGTGCTGGCAGTTGGTACACGCTTTAATGACCGTGTAACCGGTGACCGTGATAAATACAGCGCGCATAAAACGATTATCCATATTGATATTGATCCTGCTGAATTAAACAAGAATATTGAGAGCAGCATTGATATTGCCGGTGATATGCGAACTATCCTGAAAATGCTCGATAAGGGCTGTAAATCTCATGATATAAAAGCATGGTGGGATACAATTATGACCTGGCCGAGCATGGATGAGGATTATGGAAATAATACTGCGCCGCTCTTTATTGAAGCGCTGAACCCGCTCTTAAAGGGTAAGGATTATTTTGTTGCTACTGATGTAGGTCAGCATCAGATGTTTACGGCACAACATCTGAAGGTGGAATATGCACGTCAGCTGATTACCAGCGGCGGACTGGGAACAATGGGGTTTGGTCTGCCTGCCGCTATGGGCGCAAAATTTGCCTGCCCGGATAAAAAGGTTATTTGTATCAGCGGTGACGGCGGCTATAAAATGACCGGCAGCGAGCTGTTTACATTAGCAAGTAATAATGTTCCTGTAGTTTCCGTTGTTTTCAATAACAGCGGCTTGGGTATGATTCGTCAGCTGCAGACTGTACAGTTCAATAAACGTTTTATGGCTTGCGAATGTCCCGGTTACGTTGACTTTGTTAAATATGCGGAAGCCTTCGGTTTGGAAGGTGAGCATGTTACAACACCGGAAGATTTTGCAGCTGCTGTAAAGCGTGGTTTAGATAAGGACCATACCTATGTAATTGAGGTTGATATCAATCCTAAGGATATGGTAGTACCGATGGTTGCTCCCGGTAAAGGCGTGGATGAATTTGTCCAAGGCCTTGGAGAATAATTGTAAGGCAAGCATATAACAGTATATATAAAGTAAAGGTCCGAATCTCTTCAAGAGGTTCGGACTTTTGTGTTATAATAATAGCAATGGTATGTTACAAGGAGGTGCAGCATGCTTAAGCTTATGCGTTTACTTACAATTGTATGCTTATTTTTCGGCTTGGGTACAATGACGTATGCAGCGTCACCTAATCCGGTAAGTTCTGCCTACGTGCAGAGTTATTTTACAACAATTGCGGCAGCATCCTGTCTTGGGGTTTATCTGCCGCATACTTCTCAGGAGTTTGATTATCTGCGCAGCTATGGTTGGCAGATTGAAAGCCAGCAGGGAAATGACGGCAAGGTAGAGCTGAATTATGCTGTAGCCAAAAATTATTTTCCGCAAATTAATAAGCAAATATATCTGGTAACCTTCCGCGGCAGTGCCAGCAAGAGTGACTGGAAGATAAATCTTGCAACCAAGAAGGTTAATTACGGCGGTTCTACCTTAGCGGAGATGCACGAGCTGGCGGCGCAGCCTGTGCCTAAGGATGGCGCGGCGGTGCATGCAGGCTTTAACAGCTATGTGGATGCGGTGCTGCGCAGTGGCGTAGTTGACGAGAACAGCAAGCTGAGAGGGCTTTTCAAGCGCGTAAGCGAGGATCCTGATGCTTATCTTGTACTTACAGGTCACAGTCTTGGCGGAGCCACAGCGACGTTGTTGGGCGAGCGTTTAGCGAGCCTGGGAATGCCTAAGGAAAAGTTCGTTGTTATCACCTTTGGCGCTCCGGCGATTGGCAACAGCGCCTTTGCGGAGCAGTACGGTGATAAGATTAAGCTTGTGCGTATCAGTAACACGGCGGACCCTGTTCCCGGCAGCCTGCAGACGTTTTTCGGCGGCTATAAGCAGTTCGGCGAGCCTGTGAAGTACAGCCTTTCCAATAAAATCAGCAATCTGCAGCATGCTATGGCTATGTATTTTGATTACAGCCTCAGCGAATACTATAAAGAGCGTGACAGACAGATAAGCATGGGAAGATTGGAGCCTGTTACGGATAGAAAAATTACGCAGCAGTCGGTGGTAGCTGTTTGGGTAAACACTTCCGACAGTCTGAAAAAGCTGGCCTATGTAACTGATATCAAGCGTTTTGTACTTGACGAATATCGCAAAATGCTGCCAAGCTATATTATTATGGAACGCAATCTGCCAAAGGATGCCTACACAACGCAGGATTTGCTGAAGCTCAGCAGGGATGCCGGTGCAGAATATATGCTCGTCTGCGGAATAGAAGGTAATCAGGCACCGAAGGAGGGCTATTGGTATCTGACGCTGGAGCAAGGGTTGTTTGATAAAAATGGGCGCATGCTGACGATTGGCGCTTTCGGACGCAAGGTATCGCCGGCTGTCGGCAATATCCAGGCTGCGGGTGAGAACCTATGGCAGGCACGCGAAGCCCTGTGCGAGCATTTGCCGTTTATTGTAACGCAGCATGAAGCTAACTTGGGATATTAGCATAGAAAAATTGTGGAGGATAAGGATATGGATTTAAGTGAATTGGAGGGCGAGTTGGCAAAATGTCAAGCCTGCCCCTTACGTCAGGATGCTATTGCGCCCGTAGGCTGGTACGGTAATCCCGAAAGCCCGATTGTTTTTGTAGGGGAGGGACCAGGCCAGGTCGAGGATGATTACGGCTGTCCTTTAATCGGGCCGTCCGGACAATTGCTGGACAAGGCTCTGTGGGCAGCTAAGATGACGCGTGACAGAGTGCTCACCACGAACGTGATCAAATGCAGACCGAAAAATAATCGTACTCCGGATATTGCCGAAGCAGATTTTTGCGCTAAGCAGTGGCTGCAGCGTGAGCTGGAGATTATTCAGCCGAAGGTAATCGTGGCCTTGGGCAGCGTGGCGCTGCATTGTCTGGGCCGTCACGATATGCGCATTACGCGCGACCGCGGCATGTGGTTCCGCACGGAGCAGGGCTTTGACTGCATTGCTACCTACCATCCGGCGTATTTGCTGCGTCAGTACGGCAAGCAGCTGGTGGCTTCCAAATGGGATGTGTTCCATGATCTGGAGGCAGCACGCGAGCGTGCCGCACTTTTGGCACCGGGTTATCAGTTTATGTCTGAGGAAAAGCCGGATTTATTTAAGATTTTTAAGAAGCGTGTACGCTGAAAAAGCTGCTGCAAGTAAAAAGCGTTCTGCCGCAAAATTACGGCAGAACGCTTTTGTATCTTATGCTTACAATATTAAATAATCTTAGTGGTCCAGTCTTCGATGTTCCAAACCTTATCTACCCAGTTCTCGTAGAATTCCGGTTCGTGGGAAACCAGCAGAACGCTGCCCTTGAATTCCTTCAGAGCACGCTTCAGCTCGTCCTTAGCGTCAACGTCAAGATGGTTGGTAGGTTCGTCCAGTACCAGCCAGTTGACGTCCTTCAGCATCAGTTTGCACAGGCGCACCTTGGCAGCCTCACCGCCGCTGAGTACGAAAACCTTACTGGTGATGTGCTCGTTGGTCAGACCGCAGCCTGCGAGTGCTGCACGCACCTCGTAGTTGGTCAGGCCGGGATATTCGTTCCAAACGTCATCGAGAGCAGTATTCTCGTTCTTTTCACGTTCCTCCTGCTCAAAATAGCCGGGCTCCAGGAATTCACCCAGCTCAACCTTGCCGCTGACAGGCGGAATGATACCTAAAATGGTTTTCAGCAGGGTGGTTTTACCTAAGCCGTTGACACCGCGGATAGCGATTTTTTGTCCGCGCTCCAGATTAAAGGTAACAGGACGGGTGAGCGGGCTGTCGTAGCCAAGCACCAAATCCTTGGCTTCTACGATGAAGCGGCTGGGAGTGCGTGCTTCGGTGAATTTGAAGGTAGGCTTCAGCTTTTCACGCGGTTTTTCAATCATTTCCATCTTATCCAGCTTGCGTTGGCGGCTTTTTGCCATGTTGGTGGTAGCAACACGCGCCTTATTGCGGGCGATGAAGTCCTCCAGCTTAGCAACCTCCTGCTGTTGACGCTCGTAGGCTGCTGCCTTCTGGGATTGATAGATGGCATACATTTCCTGGAATTTGTCATAGTCACCGCTGTAACGGGTAAGCTCGCAATTTTCCAGATGATAGATAACATTGACAACCTTGTTGAGGAAGGGAATGTCATGGGAAATCAAAATGAAGGCATGCTCGTAGTTCTGCAGGAACTTGGTGAGCCATTCGATATGCTCAACGTCCAGATAGTTGGTAGGCTCGTCCAGCAGCAGAATTTGGGAGTTCTGCAGCAGCAGCTTAGTCAGCAGAACCTTGCTGCGCTGACCGCCGGAAAGCTCGCTGACGTCTTTATCAAGACCGATGCTGCCAAGACCGAGGCCGTTGGCAAATTCTTCGATTTTGCTGTCTAAGGAATAAAAACCGCTGTGCTCCAGCTCAGACTGGATTTCGCCGACGGTGTTCATCATTTTATCAAGCTCTTCGGGAGAAGCATCGCCCATTTTATCGTACAGCTCCAGCATCTGCTGCTCCATAGCGTACATGCCGTCGAAAGCAGTGCGCAGAACCTCTCGGATGGTCATGCCCTTTTCCAGGGTGCTTTGCTGGTCCAGATAACCGACAGTAACTTTACCAGGCCATTCAACCTTGCCTTCGTCAGGCAGTACATGACCGGTTACGATATTCAAAAAGGTGGATTTGCCTTCGCCGTTAGCGCCGACAAGACCTACATGCTCACCGCGCAGAAGCTTAAAGGAAACGTTTTCTAAAATCTGGCGGCCGCCAAAGGAGTGGGAAACATTGGTGACGTTTAAGTAGCTCATAAAAACCTCGCTTTATTAGTTTAGTTTTGGTATAATGATAATGGTCTGACGAACGTCGGCTGCCCATCAAGGGAGGTGGGAGCTATGCGAGTGTACGAAGCCTTAAGTCTGATGATTGCTTTCGGCATTCTTGTTGCGACCATTATCTTGGCGTGTAAGTAACATTACATAAAAAGAAAAAGACCGACTAAAGCAAGCCAGCCTTTTCTTAACTTAAAGAATTAATTGGGAAGAGCTGACGGGCTCAATCGTCAGACCAACCTACATATATATTATAACAATCAACAATGTTTTAGTCAACGATAGAGGAGGAAAATAATTATGCTGCAAGGAAATAAAAAGGATATTGAAAAGCTGCTGCCGTACGTAGGCGAGCGTTTGCAAAAAGCTTTGGCTTACGTTGCTGCGACTGATTTCAGCAAGGTGGAAAACGGAGAATATGAAATTGACGGACGTAATGTTTTCGCCCGTGTAAATACATACGATACTGAACCCAAGGCTGAACGCCGTCCGGAAAAGCATAACGATTATATTGATGTACAGTTTGTTGCTCGCGGTGAGGAAACAATTTGGTATACACCGCTGACAGCTGATTGTGTAGAAACGGAAAATAAAGCAGAAAAAGAGGACGTAATTTTTTACGCTGACCCGCAGGAGAAAAACTGCGCAGTATTAAATTCTGGCGATTTTGCAATTTTTTTCCCGTGGGAATTACACAGACCTAATTGTTCTGTAGAAAAAATCTCCAGCAACGTACAAAAAATCGTAGTTAAGGTGAAAGCCTGAAACACGCATGGTTGAGCGGCTTTTACTGCTTGAATAAAGCGGCGCAATGACCTTGAAAAATTTTTTCTGAAAAAATCATAAAAAAGTTTAAAAAAAGTGTTGACAAAAGAGTGTAGACTTAGTATAATAATAATCGTGATGTTGAGCAACACAAAACACCACAAAACATTCCCCGATAGTTCAGCCGGTAGAACACCTGACTGTTAATCAGGGCGTCGTAGGTTCGAGTCCTACTCGGGGAGCCACCTGGCCGGTTGGTCAAGCGGTTAAGACACCGCCCTTTCACGGCGGTATCGGGGGTTCGATTCCCCCACCGGTCACCATTTTCGGGCGCTTAGCTCAGCTGGGAGAGCGTCTGCCTTACAAGCAGAATGTCAGCGGTTCGATCCCGTTAGCGCCCACCACGTAAATTCAGCACTTCATGTAAATGAAGTGCTTTTTTTCGTTGTATGGTGTTTTTTATTTGTAGCTTTGCTGATTGTCACTGAGCAATTTTAAATTACAAAGCAAAACAGGATGTACAAGCTGATGAATATGCCTGCACATCCTGTTTTGCTTTGGAGCGTTTGTAGAGCTTGCCGGAGGGCTTAACCTTGGTGATTGGTTTAACTAAACCCCAGCTGCCACGCTTTGCGTTATCAATTTCGCGGCGTTGTTTTTTGGAAAGTTTTTCGTAGACAGTGAATTTTGCGGTTTTAGCCATAATTTTTCGCACCTCACTATAAATTTTTCTAAAAATATTATATAATAAGAAGAATGCTGTTACAAGGAATTTTTGGTGCGCAGCATTGCAAAATATTTGCAAATTGTAGGCGGATTTTGCGCTTAGAGCTTGCATAGTGCGAGAAATAATTTTATAATAGGGTATGGAATTCATACTAGAAATGTGGGAATTAAAATTTTGAGAAGCAGTTCTTCCGGATTGCTTCGATTGGAGGATAAAAATGGCAGAGAATTTATTAGAGGTAAGAAATCTCGTAGTCAATGTAGAGGACAAAGAGATTCTGCATAATATTAATCTTGATATTAAGCCGGGTGAAACCCATGTGCTTATGGGACCTAACGGTGCAGGCAAATCCACCTTGGGTTATGCGCTGATGGGTAATCCCAAATATACCGTAAAGGGCGGCAGCATTAATTTTGCCGGCGAAGACATTACCAAACTTGCCGTAGATAAACGCGCTAAGGCAGGTCTGTTCCTTTCCTTCCAGAATCCGCTGGAGGTTCCCGGCATCAGCCTGAGCAGCTTTTTGAAAACTGCTTTGGAGCAGCAGCGCGGTGTACGCATCAAGGCTTGGGATTTCCGTAAGGAGCTGCGTCAGGCAATGGCCTTGCTGCAGATGGACAGCAAATATGCCGAGCGTGACCTGAACACCGGCTTCAGCGGCGGCGAAAAGAAGAAGGCAGAAATTCTGCAGCTTTTGATGCTGAACCCCAAGCTGGCTATTCTGGACGAAACAGACAGCGGTTTGGACGTAGATGCGGTGAAGATTGTTTCTCAGGGTATCAAAACCTTCCAGGAGCATCGTCAGGGCGCATTGCTGATTATTACACATAATACTAAAATCCTGGATGCACTGCATGTTGACCACACTCATATTCTTGCTCAGGGACAGATTATCAAAAATGCAGGTCCGGAGCTGGTTGATGAAGTCAGCAAAAATGGCTTTGAAAAGTTTTTGCAGAATAAGGAATAACTGGTGGTAAAAAGATGGAAGAAAAAACCTATGTTGATGATATAGACAGAAGTCTTTACGACTTCCGTAACGAGGATAAGGACGCTTACCGCATTCAGGAAGGCCTGACACGTGAGATTGTTGAAAAAATTTCCCGTGAAAAGCATGATCCGGAATGGATGCTGGAATTCCGTCTGAAATCCCTGGAGATTTATAATAAGCTGCAGGTGCCGAACTGGGGACCTTCGATTGATGGTCTGAATATGGATAACATCGTTACCTATGTACGTCCGAATACGAACATGCAGGGCAAATGGGAAGATGTTCCCGAAGATATTAAGGATACCTTTGATCGTCTGGGTATTCCGCAGGCAGAGCAGAGCAGTCTGGCCGGTGTAGGCGCGCAGTATGATTCCGAGGTTGTCTATCATAATGTGCGTAAAGAGGTAGAAGAGCAGGGCGTTATTTATACTGATATGGAAAGCGCCTTGAACGGACCTTATGCGGAGATGGTGCATGAGCACTTTATGAAGCTGGTACCGCCTACTGACCATAAATTTGCTGCACTGCATGGCGCAGTGTGGTCCGGTGGTTCCTTTGTTTATGTACCGAAGGGAGTCAGTGTGGCTATTCCGCTGCAATCCTACTTCCGCTTAAATGCGAAGGGCGCAGGCCAGTTTGAGCATACGCTGATTATTGTTGACGAGGGCGCAGACCTGCACTTTATCGAAGGCTGCAGTGCGCCGAAATATAACGTTGCTAACCTGCATGCAGGCTGCGTAGAGCTGTTTATCGGCAAAAATGCTAAGCTGCGTTATTCTACGATTGAAAACTGGTCGAAGAATATGTATAACCTTAATACCAAGCGTGCCTTGGTTGAAGAGGGCGGTACTATTGAATGGGTTTCCGGCTCCTTCGGTTCTCACGTTTCCTATCTCTATCCGATGAGTATTTTGAACGGCACCGGCGCTCATAGCGAATTTACCGGCGTAACCTTTGCCGGTCACAGCCAGAATCTGGATACAGGCTGCAAGGTTGTGCACAATGCACCGAAAACTACCAGCATTGTCAATACCCGTTCTATTTCCAAGAGCGGTGGTATCAGTACCTTCCGCAGCAGTGTAGTTGTTACAAATAAGGCTAAGCAGGCCAAATCTTCTGTTTCCTGTCAAAGCCTGATGCTGGATAATATTTCCCGTTCCGATACTATTCCTGCTATTGATGTGCGTACTGCCGATGCAGATATCGGACATGAGGCTAAAATCGGACGTATCAGCGATGATGCGGTGTTCTACCTGATGAGCCGCGGTATCAGCGAGGAAGAAGCAAGAGCGATGATTGTCAGCGGCTTTGCGGATAATGTTTCCAAGGAGCTGCCGCTGGAGTACGCTGTTGAGATGAACAACCTTATCCGCCTGGAAATGCAGGGCAGTATAGGTTAAGGAGGAGCAGCATGATAGAAGAATTAGTGATTAATCAGTTGCCTGCTCCAACCTGGAACAGGTTAAAAATGAATGAAACAAAGCTGGCCGGCCTGGAGCTGCCGCAGGATATCTGTGAACCGCGTGTAGCTTTGGAGGGCAGCGTTTGCCTGAATAAAAGCAAGGGCAGCAATTGCTGCGGCTGCAGCGAAAAGGCACAGTGCGCAGTACATGGCACTGATTTTGCCAAAATAGCAGGCGGTGTCGGTGAAGCTATGAGCAGTCTGGGCGAAGGCCAAAAGCTGCGTCTTGTTGCTGACGCAGGCAAGAGTGTGGCTGCTGTTACTCTGCGTTATGCCGATAATACAAGCTGCTATAATCAGATTGAAATCGAAGCTAAGCCCGGCAGTGATGTTACTGTGCTGATGACCTATATTTCCACAGCCCAGGCTAAAGGTCAGGCTAGTGTACAAACTAAGATAGATGTAGCTGCCGGCGCTAAGGTTAAGCTGGTGCAGGTGCAGCTTTTAGGCAGAGACTTCCTGCATATCAACGACGTTGGCAGTGAGCTTGGCGACAATGCTGCCCTTGAGCTTCTGCAAATCCAGTTGGGTGCAGATAAAATCTATAACGGCGCACGCACGGAGCTTCTTGGTGAAAGCAGTGATTTCAAGGCTGCGATTGGCTACTACGGCCGCCATGGTCAGACTGTGGACATGAACTTTATTGCCAACCATTACGGCAAAAAGACTACCTGCGAAATGACTGCAGACGGCGTGCTGCAGGGTGGTGCCAAGAAGATTTACCGTGGCACGATTGATTTCAAAAACGGCAGTGCCGGTGCGATTGGCGATGAAAAGGAAACAGTATTGCTGTTGAGCGACGACGTGGTCAACCAGACGATTCCGCTGATTCTGTGCAGCGAGGAGGACGTGCAGGGCAACCATGGTGCCAGCATCGGCAAGCTTGATGACGAATTATTATTCTACCTGTGCAGCCGCGGCTTCAGTGAGCAGGAGGCTGTTGATATGATGGCCAAGGCGAAGATTGATGCCCTGTGCCGCAAGATTGATGACGAGGATACTGTACAATTGGTACAGCGTTATCTGGAAGGAGTGATGGCAGATGGTGAATGATAAGGATTTACTGTCCTTTGATTATAAAAAGGATTTCCCTTTGCTGGCAGTTAACGATGTTGCTTATTTGGACAACTCTGCTACCACACAAAAGCCTGCCTGCGTTATTGAGGCAGAGCGTGATTTTTATCTCAAACACAATGCTAATCCGTTGCGTGGCTTGTATGACCTGGCAATGCAGGCAACTGATATTTATGAAGATGCCCGTGTTGCTGTGCAGAAGTTCATCAATGCCAAAAGCGAGCAGGAAATTATTTTCACCCGCAATACTACGGAAAGCCTGAATCTGGTGGCATACAGCTATGGCCTGGCTAACCTTAAGCCCGGCGATGAAATCGTTACCACGATTATGGAGCATCACAGCAACATGCTGCCATGGCGCATGGTTGCGCAGCAGACCGGTGCTGTAGTAAAGTACATTGAATGTGCTGTTGACGGCAGCATCAGCGATGAGGCTATTGATGCTGCTGTAACCGAAAAAACTAAAATCGTGGCAATGGCAGAGGTTTCCAACGTTTTGGGACGCTTGAACCCGATAGCTAAGGCTATTGCTGCTGCACATCGTGTTGGCGCTGTTGCTGTGATTGACGCAGCGCAGAGCGCACCGCATATGGCGATTGATGTGCAGAAAATGGACGCTGATTTTCTTGCCTTCAGCGGTCACAAGATGCTCGGACCTATGGGCATCGGTGTGCTGTACGGCAAGAAGGAGCTGCTGGAGGCTATGCCTCCGTTCCTGAGCGGTGGCGAGATGATCAGCTTTGTAAGCCGTGACGGTCAGGAATATGCACCGCTGCCGCATAAGTTTGAAGCAGGTACGGTAAATGCTGCCGGTGCTGCCGGACTGCATGCCGCTATCGAATATATCAACAGCATCGGCTTTGAGGTAATCGAAGCGCGCGAAGCAGCGCTGACGAAATTAGCTTTTGATGCCATGCAGAAGATTCCCGGTGTGCATATTATCGGCGGCAAGAGTGCAGAGGAGCACAAGGGTATTCTTACCTTTACGGTAGAAGGCGTGCATCCGCATGATATTGCTGCAATCCTTGATGCTGACGGCGTAAATGTACGTGCCGGCAATCATTGCGCTCAACCACTGCTGGACCACCTTTGCACCGGTGCAACTGCCCGTGCAAGTCTGGCCTTCTACAATTCGGCAGCAGATGTAGAGCGCTTCATCAACAGCTTATCTACAATAAGGGAGAGAATGGGCTATGGCAGATAATAGAGCCTTTTATAATGAAATTTTAATCGACCACAATATGCATCCCGGTCATAAGCATGATTTGCCTGACGCAGACGTAGAGATGCGCGGCTATAATCCCAGCTGCGGTGATGATATCACCATGAAGCTGAAGCTTACTGACGGCGTTGTTGTCGACGGTGCCTTTCAGGGCAGCGGCTGTGCAATCAGCCAGGCCAGTGCTGACATGATGCTGGATCTTGTTATCGGCAAGAGTGAGGAAGAGGCCTTGCGCCTTGCTGATATTTTCCTGCGCATGATTAAAGGGACCGCCAGCGAGGAAGAGATTGACGAGCTGGAAGAAGCGGGCGTGCTGCAGGACGTATCACACATGCCGGCGCGCGTTAAATGCGCCGTGCTTGGCTGGCATACACTGGAGCAGATGCTGGATAAAAAGGCATAAGTTAATTAACGGGCAGCTTTCGCACAGGCGGAGGCTGCCTTTTAATATATGCAGGTACAAAATAAAGTTATCGGCGTTCTTGCCAAAAGCTTGTTTTTGCTGTTAAATAAGAGTAGACGTGTTTATGAGGGAGATGAAGCAATGCTGACCAAAAGCTTTATTGAATTTTTATATGATGCAGCGCATATACAGCGCTGGAATGAGCATATCCGTCCCAGCGGCTTTACAGAGCTTGATAAGCAGGCTCATAAGATGATGATTATGTATGTGCTGGCCCGCCATGAGGAGGATGACCATGGTGCGCAGCTCAACTGGCGTCTGCTGATTGAAGGCGGCATTTTTGAGTTTTTGCAGCGTAACGTGCTGACTGATATCAAGCCGCAGATTTTCCATGAAATGATGCGTGTTTATGGCAAGGAGCTTAATGACTGGGTTTATCAGGAGCTGCGGCGGCGGATTCCTGATATCCAGGAAGATTTTATGGAAAAAATGCAGCTCTATTTTGAGGACCCGCAATACTGCGCTATGGAAAAAAAGATTTTACGCGCTGCCCATTATCTGGCAACAAAATGGGAATTTGAGCTGATATATCACTTTAATGAGGGTATTTACGGCAGTGAGGATACCAAGGCTGTTATAGAAAACGAGCTGGAGGATCATTACGACTTGGCGGCAGTAAAGAAGCTGGCGCTGAAGGGTAAGAGCAGCAAGTTTATCGATCTTGTCGGCCAACTTCGCTTCCAAAAGCGTTGGGCGCAGTCGCCGCGTGTTCCTGAAACCTCTGTTATGGGGCATGTACTGTTGGTAGCGATTATGGGTTATTTTTGCGCAGTTAAGCTGGGAGCCTGTGATGAGCGTATCGTGGGCGATTTCCTCTGCGGCCTTTTCCACGATTTGCCGGAGGTGCTGACACGCGATATTATTTCGCCGGTCAAACGCAGCGTGCCTGGTCTGGATGAGCTGATTAAGCGCATGGAGGAGCGGATGGTGGCTGAAAAAATCCTGCCGCTGTTGCCCTATACCTGGCATGAGGATATTCTGTATTATACGCAGAATGAATTTTCCAACCGTGTCAGGATTGACGGCAAGGTAGTGCAGACGAGTATTGAAGAAATCGGCAGCAAGTATAACAAGCCGGGCTTCCATGCAATTGACGGCAGTGTGCTAAAAGGCTGCGATAATCTTTCGGCCTTTGTAGAGGTGTGGCTGTCGCGTCGCTATGGTATAACCTCCAAGCATATGGAGGAGGGCGAGCGGGCGATTCGCGAGCAGTACAAGAATAAAATTATTGGTGGAATTGATTTTGGCAGAGTATATGACGAGTTCCCTATAATAGACTAAAGTAAAACGCCGGCGGCTTCGCTGGCGTTTTTACTGTAAACAAAATGGTTTTGTAAGTAAAAAAGCTCTTGAATATAAGAAAAGTTACAAAAAATTCTGTAGACACTGAATAATGTACACGTTATAATAAAAGTACGGATATGGGGTTATATCCTTTTGGAAAGCAAGGAGGCTTGATTATGAATATTTTTGAAATGGCCCAAATTCCACTGAATAAAGCGATTGAGACAATGGAGCTTGATGCAGGCGCAGCAGCTATTATTGCGGTTCCAGAACGTACTTTGGAAGTTTCTATTCCTGTAAAAATGGATGACGGTACTACAAAAGTATTTACCGGCTATCGCAGCCAGCACAGCACAATCCTTGGCCCCGCAAAAGGCGGTGTACGCTATCATCAGAATGTAAGCATGGATGAGGTAAAGACGCTTGCCTTTTGGATGACCTGTAAATGTGCCGTAGCCGGTTTGCCCTATGGTGGCGGCAAGGGCGGTATTATCGTAGATCCGGCAAAGCTTTCAAAAGCTGAGCTTGAGCGTCTGACACGCGGTTATATAGATAAAATTGCACCGATTATCGGTGAAAAACGTGATATCCCGGCACCTGATATGAATACTAATGCTCAGATTATGGGATGGATGATGGATGAATACAGCAAGCTGAACGGTCAATATGAGCCTGGCTTTATTACAGGCAAGGCAATCAGCGTAGGCGGCTCCTTGGGACGTACTGCTGCTACCGGACGCGGCGTTGTTGTTGCAGCACTGGAAGCACTGAAGCTGAAAGGAATTCAGCCGCATGAGGCAACCGCTGCTGTGCAGGGCTTCGGCAATGTAGGCAGCTGGACTGCCAAGCTGTTCTGTGATGCAGGCGTTAAGGTTATTGCCTTGAGTGATGTTTATGGTGCTATCTTCAAAGAAGATGGTTTTGATTGCTATGATGTAGATGCATATGTCAAGAAAACCGGCAGCGTAATAGGCTATCCGGGAAGTAAAGCAATTAGCAATGCCGAGCTGCTGGCAATGGATGTTACCGTGTTGGCACCCTGCGCTATTGAACTGCAGCTGACTATGGAGAATGCGGCGGCTGTACAGGCAAGCATTATCTGCGAGGGTGCAAACGGACCTACTACACCGGAGGCTGACGATATTCTGGAGGCCAAAGGTGTTATGGTTATTCCTGATATTTTGGCCAACGGCGGCGGTGTAACCGTAAGCTATTTTGAATGGGTACAGAATCTGTACCGTTACTTCTGGCCGGAAGAAGAGGTTATTGAAAAGCAGAACGCATTGATGCGCAAGGCCTTTAAGGCTGTTTATGAAAAAGCTAAGCAGTATAATGTAACGCTGCGTGTTGCCGCTTACATTGTTGCTCTTGGCAGCTTGGAAGAAGCAATGAAAATCAGAGGCATGGTATAACTGCTGAATTTCGTTTAATAATATAAAATGAGATAAACTCCTGCCCGGGCATTGTGCCTTGGCAGGAGTTTTAGCATTGTGGCTGTATTGTCGGCTAACTGTAAAGTTAGCATAAAAAACTGCACCACCGAAAAGTGATGCAGTTGATTTGGTTTTATATTGCTTTTACCAGCTGCGGGACGAACCGCCGCCACCACCGCTGCCGCCGCCGAAGCCTCGGCCTCCTCCGCCGCGCCCACCGCCGCGGAAAATCAGCAGCAGCAGGATGCGCGTAAAAAAGCCGCCAAGTAAAAGATTATCAACAATAAGAAAACCGATTACTCCCAAAGCAAACAGCAAATCATCCAGGCCGGAGCCTGTATTTTTTTGCGGTTGGGAAGCGGGAGCCTGATATTTCACCCCGCTCAGCTCCGTATTATAGCCTTGGGCAATTTTGGCTGCGGCAGCCTTATAGCCCTGCAAAATACCCTTGCTGTAATTACCATCCTTGAAGTAAGGAATCATATACTGGTCCTGGATGCGTCCGGTAAGACCGTCAGGCAGTGAACCTTCCAGACCGTAGCCTACTTCAATGCGCGAGCGTCTGTCCTTAACGGCGACGACAATGAGCGCACCGTTATTCTGCTCCTTGCTGCCGATGCCCCATTGGCGCAGAACCTCCAGAGCGTAATCTTCAATAGGCGCTCCGTCGAGCGTGTTAATTGTCAGTACTGCCAACTGCGCTGTTGTTTTGCTGTCCAACTCAGCACCAAGGCTGAGCATTTGCTGCTTGTCCTCTTCCGAGATTACACCGGCGTAGTCCTGCACGTAAATGCCGCTGCCCGCCGCCGGACGCGGCGGAATGGCAGGCGCGGCGCTGGCATAAGCAGCGAAGAAGGTTTGCAGCAGAAGCAGCAGGCAGATTATAAAACGTTTCATTATCATCCCTCCGTCAGCAGCTTGCAGCTAGCGGGATTAAATTAAAATTTAACCTGCGGTACCTTTTGGGCAGCTGCATCTGCCTTGAAGTAATCCTTGGCGGTAAAGCCGAAGGCACCTGCGTATAAAGAGGTAGGCAGAGATTTTATTTTTGCGTTGTAGACTTGTACGGCATCGTTGTAATCCTTGCGTGCTACAGCGATACGGTTTTCAGTGCCTGCCAGCTCATCCTGCAGCTGTTGGAAGTTGGTGTTGGACTTCAGGTCAGGATAGTTTTCCGCAACAACCAAGAGACGGCTCAGAGCACTGTTCATTTCGTTGTTGGCTGCAGTTGTTTCTGCTACGGTTTTGGCACCGCCAAGCTTAGCGCGGGCATCGGATACAGCCTTGAAAACCTCCGTTTCGTGCGCTGCATAGCCTTTGACGGTATTTACCAGATTAGGGATTAAATCGTTACGGCGCTGCAGCTGGTTTTCCACCTGCGACCATTTGCCGGTAACATTTTCATTCATACTTACAAGACCGTTATAGCTGCTGAAGAACATAGCTGCCGCAATGACAATAGCGGCGATAACGCCTAAAAGACCTTTTCCCATTTTTATAGCTCCTTTCGTATTTAACGGATATCAGACAGACTTGCAAGGTCTGCTTGATTTAATTGTAGAAGAAAGCTTTCATACTGTCAATTTACAAAAAGTCAAAAAGGCAAAGAATTTGCGAAACTATTGTGAAATATGCCGTTTTTTTTCAGCAATTAAAGAATCATAGAAAATTATTTATAAAACAGAGATGCTTTTTGTTTTCAAACAATGAGAATAAGAAGGAGAAAAGTTTGGATGCAACTTAATTGCCTTAAAATATTAATTATTATTATTGCATAATGCCTTAAAGAGGTGTATTATATAATTAGGTAAGCTGGTTTAAGCATTCGTTAAAAGGACAATTAAAGTGCGAATAGAGCGCCGGTTCTGGGAGAGGGGGTAGCTTTTCAGGAAATGGTTCTGAAAGAATGCTGTGTTATATTATATAGGGTGCGGTTATGTAGAAGGTCATTTCACAAGCAGTAGGATGTAGCTGGCATCACTATATCAGCAAATAGTTAGGGGATGAGCTAATATGGCAAAGCAAGTGGATTATAAGGCTGTGGGTCTACGTATCAAAACATTGCGTTTGAAAAATAATATTTATCAGACTGAGCTGGCTAAAAATATAGGTGTATCGCAAACCCATATGAGTAATATCGAAAGCGGACGTGCAGGCCTGACTTTGGAAAATCTGGTTAAGATGACGAATATTTTTAATTGTGGTATTGATGAGATAGTATTCGGTGAAGAAAAAGCCAAGAAAGAAACCCAGACAACCTCTCTGGAGAATTTCACTATGCAGGATATCGTGCAGGCTTTGCAGATGCTGAAGACTATTAAGGGTTAATCAATTTAATGGTAAAGATTGCCGTGACTGAGTATGGTTGCGGTAGTCTTTTTTTATGCTTTTTTCTGCCATAGATTTTTCACTTGCCTAAAGTCGAAAAGTCAAATATAATATATTCAAATATATAATCAAGGTGAGTTACTATGAAAAATTTAGCAGATGCAATTGAAAGCTTTATTATAGGTGAATTGCTGCGTGAGCACGAGAATACTGTGCTTGTGCAGCGCAATGAGCTGGCTGAGCGTTTGTCCTGCGCTCCTTCGCAGATAAGCTATGTGCTCAGTACACGGTTTACGCCGGAGCGTGGCTTTATGGTGGAGTCAAGGCGCGGCAGCGGCGGTTTTGTACGTATTGTACGTATGCAGCCTGCTGTAGAGACACCCAAGCCGCCTACGGCGATGCAGCTGGTGCAGCACTTGCAGCAGCAAAAGATGATTACGGCAAGAGAGGGCGCATTGCTGCAGTATATGCTGCAGATTATTGACGCCGATGAAGATAAGAAGAAGGAAATCCTGCAGCAGGCTGTAAGCTTGCTGCATAGTACCGGACGGAGGTGAAGCGATGCTTTGTGAAAATTGTCATAAAAAGAAGGCTATCATGCACATGGTGTGCCTCGTAGGCGATAAACAGATTGATAAATGGCTTTGCGGTGATTGCGCCAAGGATTATATGCCGATGGGCATGGGGGGCATGCCGCTGACACCGGAGGGTGCTAAACGCTTTATAGATGAACTGCTGAAGAGCGGCGGAACCATCGGACCGAAGCCCAAGAAAAAGGTTACCCGTGAGGGCTTCAGCGAGGCAGCGGCCAAGGTTCTGGAGCTGGCAACAACCAAGGCTTTAGATTGTGGCAGCGAGCATATTGGTACAGAGCATATTTTGTGGGGACTTTTGACAATTCCTGATTGTACCGGCAAAAAGCTGCTGAAAAGATTATATAATAATCTCGAAGAGATACAGACGGAGCTGGAAGGCTGGCTGGATAAGGGCGGCAAGCAGACTAAGCTGCCGCAGTACAGCCAACGCGCGCAGCGTGTAATGGAGCGTGCTGCAGAGAATGCGCAGGAGCTGGAGCAGGAATACGTAGGCAGCGAGCAGCTGCTTGTAGGCTTGCTGGCAGCTGGCGATGGCATTGCCTATCAGGTGCTGCAGAAGTTTGATATTACGCTGGAGTATGTCAAGGAGCTGGTGCAGACGCTTGATGACCAGCGCAAAGCTGTACCGGGCAGAAATCAGCAGCGTCGTCCGGTAGAAGAAAAGCAGGCTGATGTTTTAGAGGTTCTTGCAGAATATGGACGTAATTTGAATCTGGAAGCAAGCCGTGGCAAGATTGACCCGGTGATTGGCCGCGATAAGGAGGTAGAACGTCTTATCCAGATTTTGTGCCGTCGCACTAAGAATAACCCGGTAATTATCGGCGAGGCTGGTGTAGGTAAAACCGCTATCGCAGAAGGCTTGGCGCAGAAGATTATAAAGGGCGACGTGCCGGATTTTCTGCAGCGGAAAATTGTTTTTTCACTGGAGCTGGGCATGCTGGTGGCTGGCGCCAAATACCGCGGTGAATTTGAAGACCGCATGAAGGAAATTTTACAGATGGTACGCGACGATAAGCGGATAATCCTCTTTATCGACGAGCTGCATACGATTATCGGTGCTGGCAGTGCCGAGGGCAGTATTGATGCGGCCAACATCATTAAGCCGGCGCTGGCGCGCGGTGAGCTGCAGGTTATTGGCGCAACGACGGTTGATGAATACCGTAAGCATATTGAAAAGGATGCGGCGCTGGAACGACGCTTCCAGCCGGTGCTTGTTGATGTACCGAGTGCGGAAATCAGTGAAGCGATGCTGCAGGGCTTGCGCAAGCGCTATGAGGAATTCCATAAGCTGCAGATTCAGCCGGAGGCCATTAAGGCGGCAGTGGAGCTTAGCGACCGCTATATTACAGACAGAAACCTGCCGGATAAGGCTATTGATCTGATGGACGAGGCCTGCGCCCGTCTGCGTATTAAGCTATATAAAAAATCTGCGCCAGCACGTGAGCTGCAGGAGCAGCTGGAATATCTGCAGCTGGAAAAGGAAGAGGCTGTTGAGCAGCAGGATTATGAAAAGGCAGCTAAGCTGCGCGACGACGAGGCGGAGCTGCAAACGCAGCTGGCGGCAGCCTTGGCGAAGGTTGCTATGACGCAGCCGGTAACTGCGGAGGATGTAGCTGAGGTTGTTGCCTCCTGGACGGGGATTCCGCTGACACGCTTGACAGAAACCGAAAGCAGTCGTCTGCTGCAGCTGGAGCAACATCTGCACAAGCGTGTTATCGGTCAGGATGAGGCTGTGAGCGCGGTAAGCAGAGCTGTTCGCCGTGCCCGCGCAGGCTTTAAGGACAAAAACAGACCTGTCGGTTCCTTCCTGTTCCTCGGTCCTACCGGTGTAGGCAAAACAGAGCTGGCTAAGGCGCTGGCAGAGGCGCTTTTTGGCGATGAACGCGCTATGCTGCGCTTCGATATGTCGGAATACATGGAAAAGCACACTACAGCGCGATTGATTGGCGCTCCTCCCGGCTATGTAGGCTACGACGAGGGCGGCCAGCTGACAGATGCAGTACGCCGTAAGCCTTATTGCGTAGTGCTGCTGGACGAAATCGAAAAGGCGCATCCCGATGTGTTTAATCTGCTGCTGCAGATTATGGAGGATGGCCGTCTGACCGACGGTCAGGGACGTACAGTAGACTTCCGCAATGCTGTACTGATTATGACGAGCAACGCCGGTGCACAGCGTTTGGCTAACACCAGACCGCTGGGCTTTGCCGGCAACGAGGCAGGCGAGCGAAAGAACCGCAAGGAGCAGGTGCTTGCTGAAATCAAGAACGTGTTCCGTCCGGAATTTTTGAATCGTGTGGACGAAATCCTTGTCTTTAATTCCTTGGGCAGACAGGAGCTGGAGCTGATTGCCGACAATATGCTGCGTGAGCTGAACCAGCGTCTGGCAGGCAACGGTCTCAGCATCGAGCTTACCACTCCGGCACGCGAGCTGCTGCTGAAGGAAGGCAGTGACAGCAAGTACGGAGCGCGTCCACTGCGCCGGGCTTTGCGTAAGCTGGTGGAGGATCCGTTGAGCGATTTGTTCCTGGCAGGAAAATTCCACAGTGGTGACAAGATTATTGCCGAGGCTGCAGATAAAAAAATGGATTTCCGTACGGCGATTGAGGGAGCACAGTTTTTGCTGGAGCTGCCGGTGACAGATGAACAGACTGCTGCCGTAAGCAGCGGAAAGGAGCCGCAGCATGGCCAGAACTAAGAGCAGATTTGTCTGCCAGGAATGCGGTTATGTTGCTTCCTCGTGGCTAGGACGCTGCCCGGAATGCGGCGGCTGGAATACGCTGGTGGAGGAGGCAGAAGTGACTGCCAAGACAAGTAAAAGCTATTTGCCGGCTAATAACGAAAAGCTGCGGCCGCGTACTATCGCCAGTGTTGCCCAGACTAAGGTAGAACGCCTGGCAACAGGTATTCGTGAATTTGACCGTGTGTTGGGCGGCGGTGTCGTTCCGGGCAGCCTTGTACTGCTTGGAGGCACGCCTGGCATAGGCAAATCTACGATTTTGCTGGATGCAGGTCTGCGCTTCGGGCAGCGTGGCATTAAGGTGCTGTATGTCAGCGGCGAGGAATCGGAGGAGCAGACTGCAATGCGTGCTGTCCGTTTGGGTGGGGCGCAGGCCAATTATAACCTGCTGATTCTTACAGCTACGGATTTGGACGCAATTTTGCTGCAGGCCAACGCTCTGAAGCCGCAGCTTTTGATTATAGACAGTATCCAGACAATGTATAATCCGGAGCTGCAGACTGCTGCCGGCAGTGTTGGCCAGGTGCGTGAGTGTACGGCTAAGCTGCTGCAGTTTGCCAAAAGTACGGGCATTGCTGTGCTGCTGATTGGTCACGTTACCAAAGACGGCACCATCGCCGGACCGCGCCTGTTGGAGCATATGGTGGACGTGGTGCTGCAGTTTGAGGGTGACCGTTCCTATTCCTTCCGCGTGCTGCGTGCATTAAAAAACCGCTTCGGCAGTACGAGCGAAAGCGGCATTTTCTCTATGGAGGCAGGCGGTCTTCAGGAGGTAGCAAATCCTGCCGGTCTGTTTTTGGAGGACAGAGACGGTGAGGCTGCAGGCAGTGTTATCGGTGCCTGCATGGAAGGCAATAGGCCGATTATGGCAGAATTTCAGGCGCTGGTAGCAAAAACTCCCTACGGCATGCCAAGACGTACGGCAGTAGGCTTTGACTATAACAGAGTGAATATGCTGCTGGCGATTCTGGAAAAACGCTTTGGCCTGGATTTTGGCATTTATGATGCTTATGTCAATGTAGTTGGTGGTATGAAGGTCAATGAACCAGCGGCAGATCTGGCGGTGGCGGCAGCGCTTGTTTCCAGCTATCGCAACAGGCCCTTGCCTAAGGGTATCCTCGTTTTTGGCGAAGTTGGTCTTACAGGCGAGGTGCGCCGCGTCAGCGCGCCCGAGCGCAGGATTATGGATGGCGTTAATCTGGGCTTCAGCAAATTCATTGTACCGGACAGCAAGCTGCAGCTGCCTTCTGTCAAGGCACAGATTGTGCGTGTCAAAACATTGGAGCAGGCGATTGCGGCTATGTTCGGTTAAAGACAACATTTATAGATTAGTCAGATATAAAAAAGCGCAGGCTGGTGAACAGTCTGCGCTTTCTTGTCTATACAGTGGGCAATCCTCATATACCGGCTGATGCTTATAATGCAAAAAAATCCCGGTACACTTCCCTCAAAATGTACCGGTAAAGCAATTGGTATAAGGAACAACGTCCCAGCAAATGTCTTAAGGTTATTATGGTTATATTATAAATTGTGCGACAATTTGTGGGCGTTGCCATAGCAACGTTTTAACAGTTTGCAAGCGCTTTCTTTATTTACAAAACATCTCAGAAAAGAATAATTTTGTAAGTTTTGTAAGTGAAGCAGGATATCGCATAAAAGCGCAGTTTTAGGGGCTTTTTCGCAATTTTGAAATTCGCAAAAAATGTTGCGTGAGCAACAAAATTACTAAACGTTTACTTTAGTTACATAATATTTACATATGTATTTTAATTTGGGATAATAAGGATGTGGAATAACTAATATGAAATAGAAGGCTGGTGATAATATGGCAGTAAAAATGTTTGCACCGAATTATCATGATATACCGTTGTTTAAAGGCTTAGGCAGAGACGAGATTAACGAGGTTCTGCATAAGTTTCATGGACTGATTAAGCATTTTCCTAAATCCGACTATATTTATCTGGCAGGTGACTGCATCGAAAATTTATGTGTTGTCATGGAAGGCACTGTTCAGATGATCAAAGAGGATATCTGGGGTGAAAAATCCATTATTGCCAATTTGAGCGCAGGCGATGTTTTTGCGGAAAACTACCTGGGCAAGCTGAGTGACCGCAGTGTGGTAAGCTATTTTGCGGCAAGCGACAGCGAGATTCTGATGCTTCCTTTGGGAAGAATGCTGTTTGACGGCAGCAATCACAATGAAACCAACAGACGTCTGATGTGCAATATCGTTTCGATTCTGGCAGATAATAATACACGCCTGATTGAGAAAACGGAAATTCTTTGCAAAAAGACCTTGCGCGGTAAGATTATGGCTTATCTTGAGCAGGAAGCAAGGTATAATGGCAGTGATAAATTTACTATTCCTTTTAACCGTACCGATTTGGCTAATTATCTGGATGCCGACCGCAGTGCTTTGACAAGGGAACTGGCGCGCATGCGTGCTGACGGACTTATCAGCTTTGAGAAGAATACATTTGAGATTCTGGAGCATTCTCATACGGAATAATAATTATATTTTTATTAAGAAAGGCACCGTGAAGGTGTCTTTTTTATTGTCATGAACAGTTGCTGAAATTAGTACCTGAACAGCTGAAAAACAGTGCTTAAGTAATTAAAATAAGATACGTAAGTTTATAAACAAAAATACAATAGAAATTATAGAATTTAGAAACTAAAATATGAAAAAGATTATGTAAAATATAATAAATTCGTTGCCTAGGCTACAGCGGAAAGATGGGAGAAAATGCTATCATAAAATCAACGGAAGAGCATATAAGATTTCATTGCTTTATGACTTTCGGAAAAAGATTAAAAGGAGGTATTGCTTATGTCCCCCGCAATCAAATGTTTAATTCTGTTAGCGGTAATTGCTTTGTTCTTTGTAACTGAAATTATACCCTTGGCAATTACTGCAATCGGCGGCGCTGTTGCCTGCGGCTTGCTGGGTCTGATTCCGGCCAAGCAGGTTTTCAGCGGTCTCTCTAATTCTACTGTAGTACTGTTTGCCGGCATGTTCGTGGTTGGCGCGGCAATGTTCTACACCGGTTTAGCTCAGGCTATCGGTGAAAAGGTAGTGCATATTTTCGGAACCGGTGAAAACAGCCTGATGCTTGGCTTAATGCTTGTCGGAACTGTTCTTTCTTCTGTTCTCTCCAACACCGGTACCTGTGCTTGCCTGATGCCGGTAGCACTTGGTATCTGTGCTGCTTCCAAAAACCCTGCGTCCCGCCAGCTGTTGCCGATGGCATATGCTTGCGGTTGGGGCGGCATTATTACTCTGGTAGGTACACCGCCTAATATTATCGGCAGTGGCGCTCTGACAGCTGCCGGTTTGCCGGGTTTCAGCTTCTTTGAATTTGCCTGGATTGGTATTCCTTTATCTGTAGCAGGTATTCTCTATATGCTGCTGATTGGCAAGTATCTGCTGCCGAAGGCAGAGCTTGATGCGGATCAGGAAATCGAACAGGAAATTGAAGCTACTACCCATGATAAGAAAAAGCAGGTTATTTCCGGCGTTATCCTGTTGGCCTGCGTAACCGTAATGGCTTTGAATTTGAAATTTATCAGCTTGGAAATGACTGCTATTATCGGTGCTCTTGTATGCGTACTTACCGGTTGCCTGACTGAAAAACAGGCTTATTCCTCCATCGACTGGGTAACCATCTTCCTGTTTGCGGGCATGATGCCTGTATCCACTGCAATGGATAAAACCGGCGCAGGCAAGCTGATTGCTAACTGGGCAGTAGGACTGATGGGCGGCGAACCTACACCGCTTATTGTAACGATAGTACTGTTTTCAATTTCCTGCTTCCTGACACAGTTCATGTCCAACACCGCTTCTGCTGCGTTGCTGTGCCCGATTGGTATAGCGATTGCTAAACAGCTGAATGCAGATCCCAAGGCTGTTGTAATGGCGATTGCTGTTGCTGCATCCTGCGCATTCGCAACTCCCGTTGGCACTCCGCCTTGTACTCTGGTGCTTGGTCCCGGCGGCTACAAATTTATGGACTATGTGAAATGCGGAACCGGTCTGGTGCTGGTATGCTTTGTTGTAAGCTTGATTGTTATTCCAATGGTATGGCCGTTCTTCCCTTAATGCTCCTATATTAGACGACACCCTGAATCAAACACTGGCAGAAAGGTCGCTGTTGCTGTAAAAGCGTAGCGGCCTTCTGCTGTTATGCAGGCGGGAAAATATGATAAGAATGAAAGTGTTGACAGCGTATAATAAGAGGCGGGTTTTTAGAATCTGAATGCGCAATATAGGCATGGTAGGTACTAAAAATAACTTTAAAAAATTAAATAAATATAATGTAAATAAAATCATTTAAAATATTCTGAAAAACAGTTTAAAATGTTGCTCAAGTCACACATGGATTGCTGCTTTTACGTTAATATTAAGACAAAGGAAATGTAGAAATAACTCATAAAAAGTTATAATTATACATTTTCTAAATACTTACAAAAGGAGGAAACTACTATGTCCCCTGCTATTAAGTGTTTGATTCTGTTGGCTGTGGTTGCATTATTTTTCATTACCGAACTTATTCCATTAGCAATCACTGCTACTGCCGGTGCTATTGCCTGCGGTCTGTTGGGGTTATTGCCTGCTAAGCAAGTTTTTAGCGGTTTATCTAACTCTACCGTAGTATTGTTTGCCGGCATGTTCGTTGTAGGTGCAGCGATGTTTTACACCGGTTTGGCACAGTCCATCGGTAACAAAGTTGTACATCTTTGCGGAACCGGTGAAAACAGCCTGATGTTTGGTCTGATGATTGTCGGCACTGCACTCTCTTCCGTGCTCTCCAACACCGGTACTGCGGCTTGCCTGCTGCCTGTAGCATTAGGCATCTGCTCCGCAGCAAAGATTCCTGCTTCCCGTCAGTTAATGCCTTTGGCATTTGCCTGCGGCTGGGGCGGTATCATCACTATGGTAGGTACCCCACCTAACATCATTGCAACCGGCGCTCTGACTGCTGCCGGCCTGCCGAGCTTTGGCTTCTTCGAATTTGCCTGGATCGGTATTCCGGTATCCATTGCCGGCATGCTGTACATGATGTTTATCGGTAAACACCTGCTGCCGAAGGTTGAGCTTGATGCTGACCAGGATATTGAGCAGGAAATCGAAGCTACCAGCACTGACAGTAAAAAGCAGATTATCTCCGGTGCTATCCTGATTGCCGTTGTTCTGGTAATGGCTCTCGATATCAAAGGCGTAACTCTGGAAATGGCTGCTATTATTGGCGCGCTGATTTGCGTACTGACCGGCTGCTTAACCGAAAAACAGGCTTATGCTTCTATCGACTGGGTAACCATCTTCCTGTTCGCAGGTATGATGCCTGTATCCACCGCTATGGATAAAACCGGCGCCGGCAAGCTCATTGCTGAATGGACTGTTGGTCTGATGGGCGGCGATCCTTCTCCGATGGTTGTAACTGCTGTACTGTTTGCACTCTCCTGCATCCTGACTCAGTTCATGTCCAACACCGCGTCCGCAGCTCTGCTGTGCCCGATTGGTGTAGCAATTGCTAAGCAGCTCAACGCTGACCCGAAGGCTGTTATCATGGCAATCGCTGTTGCAGCATCCTGCGCATTTGCAACTCCTGTAGGCACTCCTCCGAATACTCTGGTGCTTGGCCCTGGCGGCTACAAATTCATGGACTATGTTAAAGCTGGTACTGGTCTGGTTATCGTATGCTTCATCGTATCCCTGATTGTAATTCCTATCGTATGGCCGTTCTTCCCAGGCAAGTGAGTTGAATGTAATATTTTGACAAATTAGTACTTACTTTACTTAAAAAACTAAAGAAAGTGGTAAAAATGCCGTGCGTTATTGCATGGCATTTTTGCTTTAATAAAAATGAGAGGGTTGAGTGAAATGCAGTTGATAAAAGGGATTTTGAAATATATGCAGTTAATTCTAAAAGAAAAAAATAACGCCTAGGGATTTATGATAGCGTGGTCATATATGGAATATGAAGAGCTGGTGCTAAAAAAATGTGTTGCTTGCGCAACAGAAGCGCAGAAAAAATGCTGTTATTATAAATTCAACAAAGCAAATAACAATACTTAATAAAGTAAAAAAGATTGCTTTGACATGTACTTTCACAAAGCTATAATTAAAGTTATATAATGTCCAGATGACATTGTATATAAAATTTTTTTACAAAGGAGGAACTTAAAATGTCCCCTGCAATTAAGTGTTTAATCCTCTTGGCAGTAGTTGCGTTATTCTTCGTAACCGAACTCATTCCTTTGGCAATTACTGCAACCGCTGGCGCTATTGCGTGCGGCCTGTTAGGCCTGATTCCTGCTAAACAAGTATTTAGCGGCTTGTCTAACTCCACCGTTGTACTGTTCGCCGGCATGTTCGTTGTTGGTGCAGCAATGTTCTACACCGGTTTAGCTCAGGCTATCGGTAACAAAGTAGTTCATCTGTGCGGCACCGGTGAAAACAGCCTGATGTTTGGTCTGATGGTTGTTGGCACCGTACTTTCTTCCGTGCTTTCCAACACCGGTACTGCAGCTTGCCTGTTGCCTGTAGCATTAGGTATCTGCTCTGCAGCTAAGATTCCTGCTTCCCGTCAGTTAATGCCTTTGGCATTTGCCTGCGGTTGGGGCGGTATCATCACCATGGTTGGTACACCTCCTAACATCATTGCAACTGGTGCAATGACCGCTGCCGGTCTACCTGCATTCGGCTTCTTCGAATTCGCATGGATCGGTATTCCGGTATCTGTTGCTGGTATGCTGTACATGATGTTCATCGGTAAACATCTGCTCCCGAAGGTTGAGCTGAGCGCTGATCAGGAGATCGAACAGGAAATCGAAGCTAACAGCACCGATTCCAAGAAAATGATCATCTCCGGCGTTATCCTGTTGGCAGTTGTTATCGTAATGGCACTGGGTATCAAAGGCGTAACCCTTGAGATGGCTGCTATCATCGGCGCTCTGGTTTGCGTACTGACCGGTTGCTTGACTGAAAAACAAGCTTATGCTTCTATCGACTGGGTAACCATCTTCCTGTTCGCAGGTATGATGCCTGTATCCACCGCTATGGATAAAACTGGCGCTGGCAAACTCATCGCTGAATGGACCGTTAGCCTGATGGGCGGCTCTCCTTCTCCGTTGGTTGTAACCGCAGTTCTGTTCATCCTGTCCTGCGGCCTGACTCAGTTCATGTCCAACACCGCATCCGCAGCTCTGCTGTGCCCGATCGGTATTGCAATCTCCAAAAAATTAGGCGCTGACCCGAAGGCAGTTCTGATGGCTATCGCTGTTGCAGCATCCTGCGCATTCGCAACTCCGGTAGGTACTCCTCCGAACACCCTGGTACTTGGCCCTGGCGGATACAAATTCATGGACTATGTTAAAGCTGGTACCGGCTTAGTTCTGGTAGCTTTCGTAGTATCCCTGGTTGTTATTCCGATGGTATGGCCGTTCTTCCCCGGCAAATAATACCAGTCTGACGAATAAAGCACCATATGCTTCGTCACAAATGCCTTGACGTACTGGAAGTACGCCGGCGGCATCCGTTCCTCGCCTCTGGCACTTTCTCGCCAGCCTGGTGATTGGAACTAATGACGAATAAAGCACTATATGCTTCGTCACAAATGCCTTGACGTACTAGAAGTACGCCGGCGGCATCCGTTCCTCGCCTCTGGCACTTTCTCGCCAGCCTGGTAATTGGAACAAAAGACGAATAAAGCACCATATGCTTCGTCATAAATGCAAATCAATCCCCGTCGCGAAAGTGACGGGGATTTTTGTTGCCTAAATTTTTCTTAGCGACTGTTATATAAAAACGTTGACATAATAAAAGCGCAGAGCTTGTCAGTTTTTGGCTGCAATTCTCTGCGCTTTGTTTTTCTATTTCTTTATTTTTACATCTACCTCAAATAAACGCTTCCAGGGGAAGGAAAGTGAGAACTTAGTACCTTTGGTCAGCGGACAATCATTAACCATTCTTTGACAGTCTGCAGTAACCTTTTGCAGGATTAATTTTTCCTCTGTAGCAAGATCATATTTCAAATCCTCACGGTTATGCTTTTCCAGCTCGTTGGAAATGCTGCGGCGGGCATTGCTCTGGTAAAACCAATCGTCGATAAGGCGTTGGCGCAGCAGTCTGCTGAGTGCTTCGCTGCTCATATCGCGGGCGATAAGCCCTTGGGCGATGGCATAGCCTACGGCGTTGTCAGCTGTATTCCAACCATTGTAGGCCGTTAAGTGCTCAAGCTCACCGCTGTTTGCTAATAGCTGCATGAAGCCATTATCGGCACCGTTGGAATAGCTGATGTCAGCCAGTGAAACGCTGCGTCCAGCTTGGAGCTGCTTGCCGATAAGCCCTACAAAATTTTTGTTGGCGACGGAAGCGAAGGGCTGATTGTCGTCAGCGGTGGAATCCTTGACGATACCGTTCTGCGGCGTATTGAGTGCTAAAATAAGATCGGCGTTATCTGCAGATTGTGCCTGTACTGCACCGGCAGCTATAATCTGCTGGGGTACGCTGTCTTGCAGACGTGCGTCGCTGTACTGGGGCAGGGTGGAGGCACCGGCTCCTACGCTGTACAGGGGATAAACGGAAGGTTTAGTGCCGTTGGTCTCGTTGTAGGCACGGGCGATTAAAAGCAGGCCGAGCTGATCTACACCGTCTAAAATCTGGAAGCTGTCTCTGCTCATATCAAAGGTGCTAAGGCTGATTTTGCGTCCTTCCATGTGCGTAGCGGAAAGAGTAGCATTGTCATCCTTACCGATGGCGAAATAATGAAATTTGCCGTTACGGGCCATGCGTGTAAGCTCTTGGTTGACAAGCAAATTTTTTTCGCGTCGCTCCAGCCAGTCGCTTAACTCCGCTTTTTTCATGTTGCGCTCCAGTGCCTGCATGGTCAGCCTTTCGGCGGGCGACAGCTTGCCCTGGTCCTGCTTGTCTAAAAGCTGGCTGTAGGTGAAGATGCTGGGGCCAATACTACTGTAGTAAGGTGGCTCTACACGTCCTCTGCTGGCACGCGGTGTGCGCATAATCGTCGAAAAGGCATAAAGTTTTATCGGTAAAGTAATTTTTAATTCGTACAGATGCTTAACGCGGTTTTGTAGCTCTTCTTGACTTATATTGTGTGTACGCGAGGCAACCAGGCCACCGTAAATCAGGCTGTCGGTGCTGATAACAGCAGCATCGGCCTTGGGCGCCTTGTGCTCCAGCCAGTCCCAGATAGCGTCGGGATTACCGTTTTTTTCGTTAGTGGCAATATATTTTTCGGGCGGCAGAATAATTTTGCAGTTTGCTGCCTCCATCGTTTGTTGTACATAGGCGGAGCAGACAGGTCTGTTATCTAAGGGTACATAAAGAATAGTCAGGCGTTTGGCCTGGACGGAAACCGGCATCAGTAAAGCAGCTGTGCAGATGGCTGCTGCCAGCTTATGGTGCCGAAATATGAATTTTGCCATGCGTACGCCTCCTTGATTATTAACAGTTCTGAATATATACGTTTTATAAAGGTTAATATACATGCACAAAGGACTTGTTGTTTGGCATGTTTACAAGTAAAAGAATTTATTTTCTTATTATACTATGAAATAAAAATTTTTTCCAGTGGAAGCTTGACAAGCATTGCCGGTGTGCTATAATAAACTGGTAAATGAAAATAGTAACAGTAATGCGAAGGAATTGCCGTCGTGGAGGGTTCTACAGAAAATGCTGCCGTGGCTGAGAGCAGCAGGAAGGAAACGAAGGGCGCACCGCCTTCAAACTGACTGCGGAACGCGCAAGCAAGTATGCCAGTCCGTATTACCGGCGTTAACGGTACCGAGTGGGCATATGTCACTACATATGTCAATGAGGGTGGAACCGCGGATAACTCCGTCCCTTTGGTGTGGGACCGGGGTTTATTTTTTTGCCCGGACTGCACTGTTTACGATACATTATGTTAGGAGGAAACAAAAATGTCTGAGGAAAACAAATTTAGCTTTGAAAACAAGGAATACCGCCAAACCTATTGGCATACCTGCTCCCATGTGCTGGCGCAGGCTATGAAGAGACTTCATCCCGATGTTAAGCTGGCCATCGGTCCGAGTATTGACAACGGTTTCTATTATGATTTCGATACTCCGGCTCCGTTCACTCCGGAGGATCTTGCTGCACTGGAAGGCGAAATGCGTAAAATCTGCAAAGAAAAGCTGAAATTAGAGCGCTTTGAGCTGCCGCGTGCAGAGGCTGTAAAATTCATGGAAGAAAAAGAAGAACCTTATAAAGTTGAACTGATTAACGACCTGCCTGAGGATGCGGTTATCAGCTTCTACAAACAAGGCGACTTCACTGATCTGTGTGCAGGCCCGCATCTTGATTCTACCGGCCGTATTAAAGGCAACGCTATTAAACTGACCTCCGCTACCGGCGCTTACTGGCGTGGCGATTCTAACCGCAAGATGCTGCAACGTATCTATGGTATTGCTTTCCCGAAGAAGGAAGAGCTGGACGCATATCTGGAACAGCAGGCAGAGGCTTTGAAGCGTGACCATAACAAACTGGGCCGTGATCTGGAATACTTCACTACTGTTGATTATATCGGCCAAGGTCTGCCTATCCTGCTGCCGAAAGGTGCACGTGTAATCCAACTGCTGCAACGTTGGGTTGAGGATGTGGAACAAAAACGCGGCTATCTGCTTACCAAAACTCCGCTGATGGCAAAACGCGACCTGTACCGCATTTCCGGTCACTGGGATCATTATCTTGACGGCATGTTCATCTTGGGCGACCCGCATGACGAAACTAAAGAATGCTTCGCTCTGCGTCCTATGACCTGCCCGTTCCAATATCAGGTTTTCCTGAACCGTCAGCGTTCCTATCGTGAGCTGCCGATGCGCTTGGGCGAAACCTCTACTCTGTTCCGTAACGAGGACAGCGGCGAAATGCACGGTCTGATTCGTGTGCGTCAGTTCACTATTTCCGAAGGCCATCTGATTCTTCGTCCTGACCAACTGGAAGAAGAATTTAAGGGCTGCCTGGATCTGGCTAAATACTGCCTGGAAACTGTTGGCATGCTGGATAAATGCACCTTCCGCTTCAGCCAGTGGAATCCTGCAAATCCGAATAACAAATATGAAGGCACCGCTGAGCAATGGGATCATGCACAGGCTGCTATGAAGAAAATCCTTGATGACCTCGGTGTTAAATATGAGGTTGGCTTTGACGAGGCTGCCTTCTACGGTCCGAAGCTGGATATCCAGTTCCACAATGTATTCGGCAAAGAAGATACCATCGTTACTATTCAGATTGATATGTTGCTGGCAGAGAAATTCGGTATGTACTATGTTGATGAGAACGGCGAGAAGAAGCTGCCGTATATCATTCACCGTACTTCCCTGGGCTGCTACGAGCGTACTCTGGCATACCTCATCGAAACTTATGCAGGCGCACTGCCGACCTGGATGGCTCCGGAGCAGGTTCGCTTCCTGCCGGTAACCGACCGTGCTGTTGACTATTGCTATGAGCTGGCTCATAAGCTGGAGGCTAATGGCTATCGCGTAACTGTTGATGCACGCAACGAAAAAATCGGCAAGAAGATTCGTGAAGGTCAGCTGGAGAAAATCCCGTACATGCTGGTTGTCGGCGACCGCGACATGGAAAACAAGACTGTTTCTCCGCGTAACCGCACCGAGGGCGATATGGGCGCTATGAGCTTTGAAGCATTTGAAGCAATCCTGAAGGACGTAGTTGATTCCAAGGCTAAAAAATAATATTTTCAGCTTTTGTTGAGAAAAACGAATGGCTGCACTGTCAAAGGTGCAGTCATTTTAGTTTATCAGGTTTTGCGTTTTTAAGACTTTACTATCATGGGTTTGGTGTAATGTTTTCGTTTTGCGTATAAAAATTAAGCTCGGATGATGAATTACCATCCGAGCTGATTTATTGATATGTAATTTGTATGCAGGTTGTTTGTTTATTCAGCTGTGACTCCTGTGTGCGTCCACACCTGCAGTTCTGCTTCGAAAATCCTGGCCCAAGGGAGCTTGGCGCCGACGCTGAGGTCGCGCAGATAATAGCTGTGGCCGTTTTGACGATAGAAGGGCGTGCGTCCCAAATTGTCGTGCAGCAGCTTATATGCTTGTAGGCTGAGCTTTCCCTGGATATATTGCTCTGTTGCCGTTTTATCTTCGCTGTTCAGCTCTACGGGATTTATACCAAAGGCTTCAAGAGTTTGCCGCAGTTGGGGATGCACCAGCTTTTGATAATAGTAGTCCTCGAGGATACGTTCTGCCGTGAAGTTCAGGTTGGCAGCGAAGAGTGCTGCCAGCCGCTCGGGGTCCGCGCCTGCTGTTTGCAGCTGGCGCAGGCGGCCGCAGAAAAGCAGTCCCTGCGCTAAGGCAGTGCCTGAGGAATTGCTGAAGGTGTTCCAGGCGGCGTAGGCAGCGAGTCTGTTGATTTGCACGTTGTTTGCCAAAAGCTGCGGCAATAGTAGCTCTTCTGCTTCAAAATTGGCGCTGCTGTCGACTAGTGCAACTCTATAACCCTGGTCCAGCATTTGCTGCAGCTCTTGTGCCTGCTTGGCAGACGGACGGAAATCGTCGTTACCGCAGTTAACATAGCAGATGAGGTCTGCACTATCCGGCGTGCTTACTTCTGATGCTCCAATGAGCTTAAGCTGGTTGCGCAGCGCTGCACCGACGCAGACGGCCATATAGGGCATATCTGCACTTTCTGCTTTGGGAGAAGCATAATGCAGGTAGACCTTGGGCTGCCAGTTGCTTTGCTGCAGATAGTAGCGTACGAGCAGCAGGGAGGCGATTTCATCTGCGCCGTAGGTGAGCTGCGCCTGCTGTTGCAGCTTTTTGGCAGCGATGCTGCTTTGCAGTTTTACGGCACTGGCGTGCGGCAGTCCGATGGGTGAAGCATCGTCCTGACCGAAGGTTATCTGTCTGTCATCTGTGGCAAGCGTAAGCAGGCCCATGTTAAAGCGGTCGCTTTGCTGATAACGGCTGCGGTATTTTTCCAAGACCTTGGGCGGAATTTTTGCTTCTGTCCGGCGCAGCTCCTGCGTGAGGGCGAAGCTGCCGGTGATGCGCACCATATCGGCAAGCTGGGAATAACGCATCAGCTGGTATTGGTACCAGCGGTCGGGCAAAAGCTGGTCGCTGACGAGCAAGCGCGGAATGACGGAAAAAATTGCCTGCCGCTTTGTCGCCGACAGCTCTTGCAGATGCTTGAGCAGCTCATCTTCCTCAGATGGAGTGGCGGTGTTCATGCGGGTAGCCAGCAGGCCACCATGCAGCAGGTTGTCGGCAGAAATGATGCTGTAATCGTATAATGGCTGATTTTTTTGCAGCCATGGGAAAAGTTTTTGCCTGTCAGAGGGCGTCTGGTAGTTGTCAAGATAGCTTTTTGGCGGTAAAATTACATTTAGGCCTGCAAGCGCGCCCAGCTTTTGTACCATGGTGCTGCAAACAGGGCGGCTGTCGAGCGGCAGCAGCAGAACGCTTTGCGTTGGCGTTGGCTGCGCCAGCCTGAGCGGGATGCTTGAGGGCAGGGCCTGGTGTAAGCAGAGGCCTGTCACTAGCAGTATGGAGCAAATTATTAAGATTATTTTGCTTAAGTTACGCATAAAGGGTGTCCTTTGCAATGATTTTATATGAGTACGGCAATTAATATATCGTTCCGCTCAGGAAAAATTTTCCCGTGCCTAAAGGCACAACGCAAATTTCGTGTGGAACTATGTACGAAACGTGCGGCGCCGATTTTGTTCGGGTATAACCGCTAGGCTTTCGTTGCCTTGTTTCGATAGTTCCAGACACTCATTTGCTACAATTTTTATTCACTTCACGATATAATAATTGCTTGCAGTGTCCTTTGAAAGAAGTTTATGTGAGTACTATTGTTGTCTGATTTGCAAGCTAGGCTAAACAGAGAGGCTCTCCTTGGGGAGAGCTGTCGCCTGTAAGGCGACTGAGAGGGGAATTGTATTATTGATGCTTATGTTTCACCAACCCCTCTCCGTCATCGCAAGCGATGCCACCCGCCCCAGGGCGCTATCTCTTGCCCTACGGGCAATTCACCTTGTCTCCCCGAGGAGAGGCTATGTGTCAGATGTTTATGTCTAAATTTGCTTTTATCTCAACCCAATTATAACATAGAGGAGCAGTATATGAGAATAATAACCGGCAAGGCCCGTGGCCTGCAGCTGACTGTACCGAAAACATATGATGTACGGCCGACTGCAGACAGGGTTAAGGAATCCGTTTTTAATATTATAGGCAGTAAAATTATTGGTGCCACAGTGCTGGATCTGTTTGCAGGTACAGGTAATCTGGGGCTGGAAAGCTGGAGTCGCGGTGCTGCAGCTGTTACTTTTATTGATGCCAGTAAGGAATCGCTGCGCCTGGTGCGCAGCAATATTACGAAGTGCCGCGCAGAGGCTGATTGCAGAGTGCTGCAGGGCAGTGCTCCTGCTGTTGCAGAAAGGCTGGCGGCAGCAGGGGAGCAGTTTGATTTTGCCTTTTGCGATCCGCCGTACAACAAGGGCTGGATAGAGCAGATTATTGCGCTTTTGGGCAGACGCTCTTTTTTACGCTCTGGTGGCTATTTGGTAGTAGAGCGCAGTGCGCATAATGCGTTGCCGGAGCTGCCGGCGGGCTGTGAGCTGGTGCGTAGCAGTCGCTATGGCGAAACATTGGTGGATTTTATTTGTTATAATCCATTGTAATTATAATATTTTTGGGAAATAAAAAGGAATATCAGCTTTTATGTCGAATAGAGAACAAGATATATAATAGGGTTTTCTTTGATCGGTTTCCGATTAAGAATAGATTAGGAGGTCTGGCTATGCGCAGAGCAGTTTGTCCAGGAAGTTTTGATCCTGTTACCAAGGGTCATATTGATATTTTTGAAAGAGCAAGTGCGATGTTTGATGAGCTGATTATCAGCGTTTTTCATAATCCTGGTAAGGATAAGGCAATGTTTTCTATGGAAGAGCGTGTGGAAATGCTTAAGGAAGCAACCAAGCATATTCCTAATGTAAGGGTAACCTGCTTTTCCGGTCTGTTGAATGAATTCTGCAAAAAGGAGGATGCTCCTTTTATCGTCAGAGGTCTGCGCGCTTTTACTGATTTTGAGTACGAATTCCAAAGAGCGCTGCTGCTGAAAAAAATTGATAATGATCTGGAAACAGTTTTTATTATGACTAATGCTAAATATTCCTTCGTCAGCTCTTCCGGTGTACGTGAGCTGGCAACCTTCGGCGGTCAATTAAAGGATTTGGTGCCTGAATGCATCGAAGAACGCATCCGTAAGCACGTGTACCAAAAGTTTGAATAGATTAGAGTGGGGATGATATCATGATTGAACACAACAAAACTAATGTAGCACTCGATGGACTTTTTGACGAATTTCTTGATTTGGTTTCTAATGCAAGACGTGTTCCTTTGATGGATAAGATTATGCTTGATGAAAACGATCTGCTGAATATTATTGATGATCTCAAGGAAGCAATTCCGCGCGAAATCAAAAGTGCCAACCAGGTGCTGGAGGAGCAGAAGAATATTGTCGATAAGGCCTATGCTGATGCCGACCGTATTGTGCAGCAGGCTAAGGAAGAGGCAGAGCGTATTGTAAGTGTTGCTCAGGCTGAGGCTGATGCCAAGGTACAGCAGGAGGAGATTGTAAAACAGGCCAATGCTGTAGCCGAGGATATTAAGGCTAATGCACTGCACTACCAGGAGGAAACCAAGCTTGCTGCTGATGAGTATGCTTTACAGGTTAAGCAGTCGTCCTTGAAGTATGCTGATGATATGCTTGAGTTCTTGAGCGGTAATCTGACCAGTGCTTTGGGCGGACTTAAGGAAAACATCCAAAGTGTTAAGGAAGAAATGAATAACATACAGCATCCGCAGGCACCGGCAGAGACACCGGAGCCGGAGGCTGCTGAAGAAGAGTAAGAGATAAGTGCATTATAAAAGCTGTAACGAGGCATCATATGTGTGATGCTGACGTTACAGCTTTTTGTTGTTTAAGCAGTATTTTAGTTGTTTGACAGCGATGTTTAGCTTTGGCTGCGGACGTAGATGGGTGATTGATAAAAATCGTTGCCGCTGCGGTTAAGTGCGGTGTCATGCTGCAGTAGGGACCATGTGTCGGTAGCAGCTATTTCTAATGCTAATTGCATTCGGTAGGCAGCGTTATCATTATTTAAGGCGTTTTGACCTAGCTTAGTGATTACGGGCAGGCTGGTGCTTGTCTTCATCTGATGCAGCAGCTGACGGCCTGTGTCGTTGAAGGCCAGCACGCGCAGGTAGGCCGGACTTTGCTGCTGCCATACTGCTTTGGACTGGTCCAGCAGTATTTGCAGTAGCAGGCGGCGGATGCGGCTGGCTGTGTAGCGCTTGCTGCTGCAGGCAGCGAGCGCTGCCTGCAGGCAAGTGCAGTCGCCAGCCTTGCTGAGCAGGTTCTCCAGACCTTCACTGGCCTCGCAGCGCTCGGCCAGCTGCGGCGGCGTAAGCAGCCGCAGGCGGTATTTCAGCAGCTGCCATAAAAGCTGCGCGTCGTAGCCGCCCCGTGTAAGTGCTGCATGTGTGTAGGCAGGCGTGGCCTGCTGCCAGCTGCCGTTGCCGAGCGCCAAAGCCTGGCGAATTGCGCTGGCGCTGGCTATATTGCTGCTGATGGCGGTGGAGTTATAGCCTTCGTCTGTACGCTGCAGGTAAAGTGGTTTAATGCTTGCAGCAGTCTGCAGCAGCGCCTTGCTATATTCCAGCGCCAAAATGTCGTTGGGAGAGCGGAAGACGGTGTGTGCGCCTAAAATTTTTTCCCAGGCCTGTGCATAGCTGCTGCCGCTTTGCAGCAGCTCACGCAGCCTTGCCTGCGCTTCAGCGCTGCAGGCAAGGCGTGCTGCGGCCACGAAATCACTTTGCGGGTGTTCTGTACCGCAGGCAAGCGTGTTGACGCAGCCAGTGGTTGCCAGAAGCTCTACAGCGCCTCTGGCAAAGAATTCGGCACTGCGCAGCGTAAAGGCGCAGCCAAGCTCCAGCACCAGATCAGCACCGCCCTGTACAGCAAAGGCGGCGCGCTGCCATTTGCTTAAAATGGCAGGCTCGCCGCGCTGCATAAAGCTGCCACTCATTACGACGATGACTGGCTGCTGCGTCAAACGCTTCGTTTTCTGTATATGATAAAGATGACCGTTATGAAAGGGATTATATTCGGCAATGATGCCTGTAGCCTGCATAATTTTTACCTCGCAATATCTTATCTCTATGAATATTATTATAACATAGGCTGGGAATTGAGAAAATATTTCTGTTCAATTAGCTACGAATAGTGTATACTAATAGTATATTGGTATTTATGACTAGAATTAAATTTGGCGTTGACCGGGAGGTTTATTGTGATTGTTTTCGTAGTAAATTGTGGCAGCTCCTCCATCAAGTATCAACTGATAAACATGGAAGGCGAGCATGTCATGGCCAAAGGCCTGATTGAACGCATCGGTATGGAAGGCTCCACACTGAAGCATACGCCAGCAGGCAAATACACAATTGATATAAAAGAGGAAATTCCTGACCATAAGGTTGGTATCCGTTTGGCGATTAAGGCGCTGACGAGCAAGGAATATGGCGTTATCAAGGATATGTCCGAGATTGATGCGGTAGGCCATCGTGTTGTGCATGGCGGTGAGCGCTTTACCGACAGCGTGCTGATTACCAGTGATGTGTTGCACGGTATTGAGGCTTGCTGTGAAATTGCACCTCTGCATAATCCGCCGAACCTGTACGGCATTAACGCTTGCATGGAGATTATGCGCGGAACACCGCAGGTTGCTGTGTTTGATACAGCCTTTCATCAGACAATGCCTAAGGTTGCCTATCTTTACGGCCTGCCCTATGAAATGTATGTCAAATATGGCGTGCGCCGTTACGGCTTCCATGGCACTTCGCACAAATATGTGGCGCTACGTGCTGCAGAGCTGATGCACGAGCATATGAATGATTTGCGTATTATTACCTGCCACCTTGGCAATGGTGCCAGTATTGCAGCAATTAAATACGGCAAATCCATTGATACAAGCATGGGCTACACACCGCTTGAAGGCCTGATTATGGGTACCCGCAGCGGCGAGATTGACCCGGCGATTATTCCCTTCCTGATGGAAAAGGAAAATATGAATGCGCAGCAGATAGATGATTATCTGAACCGTCGCAGTGGTATTCTGGGCATCAGCGGCCTGTCCAGCGACTTCCGTGACCTGGAAAGTGCTGCTAACCGTGGTGATGACCGCAGCCAGCTGGCGATAGACGTTTTTGCCTACAAGGTAAAAAAATATATCGGCGGTTATGTAGCAGCAATGGGCGGCGTGGATGCGATTGTCTTTACTGCAGGCCTGGGAGAAAATTCTCCCTTTATGCGCGACAAAATCTGCAATGGCCTGGAATATCTGGGCACGCGTGTTGATCCGGAACTGAACCAGGTGCGCGGCAAGGAGCGCGAAATCAGCGTGCGTCGTGCGCGTGTAAAGATTTTCGTCATCCCGACAAACGAGGAGCTGGTTATTGCCCGCGATACCTATAATATCTGTCGCAGAATCATCAAGCTGTAGCCATTTGCATGAGGTTATAGTAACTGATAACAGTTTTTATCCGTACAAAGCATTTTTACTTGACAAAGAGCGGTAATACCGCTATAATTGTAACGATTGGTGAAATATGATTAAAATAAATGTCGCAGAAATCAAGAAAAGACTAGTCGGTGAAAAAACTCTTGCTTATGAGCTTTCGCCTGCTGAGCTGGAAATTGCAGCTGAAGAGCTTGCTGTTGACGGCACAGTAAATTTAGAAGGCACCATGAGCAACGCTGGTGATGTATTATTACTGCAGGCTGTAATGACTGCTAAGGTACGACGTACCTGCAGCCGTTGTCTGAAGGATTTTACAGGTAAAACCAGGGCAGAGGTTGTCGAGAAGTTTTATCCGGCAAGTGCTGAACATATTGAAAATGATGCTTTTGTCTACGATTCGGACGTTATTGATATAACGGAACCGCTTCGTGAAGGGCTGCTGCTTGCAGAGCCCATGCAGGCTCTGTGTAAGCCAGACTGCCGGGGACTTTGTCCCGTTTGTGGCGCTGATCTTAATGATGGTGACTGCGGATGCGACAGGTTCACTGTAGATCCGAGGCTGGCGGCATTGAAGCAATTCATCAAAAATTAAATTCACTTCATAGCACTGAGGAGGTGTATTGAGAAATGGCAGTACCTAAGAGAAAAATGTCCAAAGCCCGTCGTGACAGACGTCGTGCTAACTGGAAACTGAGCGTTCCTGGCATGGTTGAATGCCCGCAATGTCATGAAATGAAAATGCCGCATCGCGTTTGCCCTGAATGCGGTTACTACAATGGCAAACAAGTCATTGCTAAAGCTGAATAATTTTAAGCTGTTGATAAGGCCTTCGGAAGTAATTCCGGAGGCTTTTTACATGATATGCTGAAGCTTATCGTTTAAGCAGCACTTAATTGTGTAATTAAAAAAATCGCTGAAATATAAGAGATGTTACAATTTTTTTGCTAAAAAACCCTTGCCAAAAACGTGCTATGCTTTTATAATAAAAACAGATATTATGAGCTGGTACTAAAAAGCAGGTGATGGAATGACTTCTTCTAAAAAATTAATACGTCACAGAAGCTTGAAGAAGCTGCTTAGGGATAATCCATTCAGCACTGATGAGCAACTGGCAAAGATGCTGGATGTCAGCGTACAGACTATACGTCTGGACCGTGTTGCTCTGGGAATTCCTGAGCTGCGTGCCAGAACTCGTACTATGGCCGAAGAAGCTCAGACCAAGCTGCGTGCCATTGATAAAAAGGATATCGTGGGCGAGCTGCTGGATCTGGAGCTGAACAAAATCGGTATTTCCACGCTGAAGATTACACCTGATATGGTGCTTGAGCGTACCGGTATTGCCCGCGGTTATTATATGTTTGCCATGGCCAATACGTTGGCTTTGGCAGTTGTAGATGCGGAATATGCGCTGACTGCTGTAGGCAATGTCAAGTATAAGCTGCCTGTCAATGCAGGTGCTGTGCTTGTAGCCCGTGCAGTAGTTACACACCGCCGCATGGATAAATATTATATTTTTGTTTCCGTGAAAAACAATAACGAAGAGGTTTTTCGCGCTAAGTTCATTATTGTTTCTTTGGATAACAGAACTAAGCATGAGGGGGAGCAGGAAGCATGAAAATCGCCGTAGATGTTATGGGTACCGATTATGGTCCCAAAGAGCTTGTTTTAGGTGCAGTCAACGCTGTTAAAGAGTATGGCTGCGAAACTGTTTTGGTTGGCGATGAAAAAATAATCCGTGAGCTGCTGGTAAAATACGGTGCGGATAAAAATCCGAAGATTACTATTCATCATGCCAGCGAGGTAATTGCGATGGACGAGCATCCTGCGATTGCGGTTAAGTCCAAAAAGGACGCTTCTATCGTAGTTGCGGCAGGATTGCTGAGAAACAAGGAATGTGATGCCCTTGTTTCCTCCGGCAGCACTGGTGCTGCTGTCGCTTCAGCGCTTTTTTGCGTAGGCCGCATCAGGGGCGTGGAACGACCTGCTATTGCAACGCCGATTCCCAGCCTGAAGGGTACTACTGTAGTGCTTGACAGCGGCGCTAAGGTTGACGCCAAGCCTGAGCATATGGTACAGAGTGCTATCATGGGTACGGTGTACGCAGAAAAAATTTTAAAAATTTCTCAGCCGAAGGTAGGACTTTTGAACATCGGTGAAGAAGAAACTAAGGGTAACGAGCAAGCATTGGCAACCTACCCGCTTTTAAAGGATACTCGGACGATAAACTTTATCGGCAACGTTGAAGGTCGTGACATCAACAAAGGCACGGTAGATGTAGTTGTCTGCGACGGCTTCGTCGGCAATGTTGTGCTGAAGTTCGGTGAAGGTCTGGCGAAGGCTATTATGACGCTGATCAAGGAAGCAATTATGAACGGCGGCATTCTGGCAAAGCTGGGCGGACTTTTAATCAAGCCTGCACTGAAGGGCCTGAAGAAACGTCTTGACCCTGCTGAATACGGCGGTGCACTGCTGTTAGGTATCCGCGCACCTTTTATTATCTGCCATGGCAGCTCCAAGGCTAAAGCAATCACTAATGCTATTCACGTAGCTATGGACTTTGCCGAGCAGGATGTTGTAAGTATCATCAAAGATAAGATTGCGGAATCAAAAGAAATGAGGAATTAGATAAATGACAAGAGCTGTTGGTATTTTAGGTTTAGGACATTATGTTCCTGAGAAGATTATCACTAATACAGACATGGAGAAAATCGTTGAGACCAGTGACGAGTGGATTACTGAGCGCACCGGCATCAAGCAGCGTCACATCGCTGCTCCGGAAGAAGCAACCTCTGATCTGGCGTACAATGCTGCTGTAGAAGCACTGAAGGACGCTGGCGTTGCTCCGGAAGAGCTGGACCTCGTTATCGTAGGTACTGCTTCAAGCGATTACATTTTCCCGTCTACTGCCTGCCTGGTACAGGCTCGTCTGGGCGCAAAAAATGCAGCTGCCTTTGACTTGGCTGCAGGCTGCAGCGGCTTTGTTTACAGCCTTGCTGTAGCAAGCCAGATGGTTAAGAGCGGTCTGTATAACAAGATTCTGATTATCGGTGCAGAAACTTTGAGCCGCATCATGAACTGGACCGACCGCAACACCTGTGTTCTCTTTGGCGATGGTGCCGGCGCTGCTGTAGTTGGCGAGGTTGAAGAGGGCTATGGCGTGTTGGGCATTGATATGGGTGCTGACGGCAACGGCGGCAAGTTCCTGCTGCAGCCTGCAGGCGGCAGCCGTAACCCGGCAAGCGAAGAAACCGTTGCTGCAAAGGACCACACCATTCATATGAACGGCCAGGAGGTTTTCAAATTCGCTATCCAGATTATGGGAAAGACTGCAAAGCGTGCTCTTGCTAAGGCGAATATGAAGCCGGAAGAGCTGGATATGCTGTTCCCGCATCAGGCTAACTACCGCATCATCACCTCCGCTGCTAAGCGTCTGAAGATGCCGATGGATAAGGTTTGGGTAAACGTAGACAAATACGCTAATACCTCTGCCGCATCTATTCCTATCGCTCTGTGCGAGGCTCAAAAGGCTGGCGCCCTGAAAAAAGGCGACAACATTATTCTTGATGGCTTTGGCGCAGGTTTGACCTGGGCAGCTATTGTCCTCAAGTGGAGTAAATAATCCAAACATTTTTCGTTTGTCTTAATAGTATTTGATTTTTATCGAAAGTGAGGTAATTTACAAGATGAGTAAAATCGCATTCGTATTCCCTGGCCAAGGTTCTCAGACCGTTGGCATGTGCAAAGCTTTTTATGATGAATATCCTGTTGTAAAACAGATTTTTGAAGAGGCTGATGACGCTCTTGGCTATTCAATCAGCAAAATGTGCTTCGAAGGTCCTGCTGAAGACCTGAAGCTGACCGCTAACACCCAACCTGCTATCCTGACTGCCAGCACTGCTTGTGCAGCAGTTCTGAAGGAGCATGGCGTAAGCTGCGATATCGCTGCTGGCCACAGCCTGGGCGAATACAGCGCACTGGTAAAAACCGGCGCTCTGAAATTTGCTGACGCTGTACGCATTGTTAACAAACGCGGCCAGTTCATGCAAGAGGCTGTTCCTGTAGGCGAAGGCAGCATGGCTGCTATCCTCGGTCTGGACAGCGACAAAATCGTAGAAATCTGCCGCAGCGTAGAAGCTGAATCCGGCGAAGCAGTGCAAGCAGTAAACTTCAACTGCCCCGGTCAGGTTGTTATCGCAGGTGCAGTTAATCCTGTAAATAAAGCTATCGAAGCTCTTAAGGCTGCCGGTGCAAAACGCGCAGTTCTGCTGCCCGTAAGCGCTCCCTTCCACAGCACTCTGATGCAGCCCGCTGCAGCCCGCCTGGCTGAGGTTCTGGCTCCGATTGAAATCAAAGATATTACCGTTCCTGTTGTTGCTAACGTAACCGCTCAGGAGGTTACAAGCGGCGAAGAAATCAAAAAACTGCTCGTTAAGCAAGCTGCTATGCCTGTTCTCTGGGAAACCAGCGTACGCAACATGGTTGCAGGCGGCGTAGACATTTTTGTTGAGGTTGGCCCCGGCAAGGTTCTGACCGGCTTCACCAAGAAGATTGCTAAAGGCATGATGGCTCTCAACGTTGAAGACGCTGCCAGCCTGGAAAAAACCTTAGCTGAGCTGAATAAATAATTCACCAGGCTAAACTGTCAGCTTCGCAATTCCCCTAAACGTACATGCAGTATGTATTTGTGAAGACTAAATGACAGATGATGAATTGAAGGATAAGGAGAACTTACAATGAAGTTAGAAGGTAAAAAAGCTCTCGTAACTGGTGCTTCCCGTGGCATTGGCCGTGCAATCGCACTGGCTCTCGCTGCAGAAGGTGCTGACGTTGTTGTAAACTACGCAGGCAGTGAAGCTGCTGCTAAAGAGGTTGCTGCAGAAATCGAAGCTATGGGCCGCAAGGCTTTCGTAGTGCAGGCAGACATTTCCTCCAACGAAGCTGCTACTGCTATGGTAGATGAAGTTGTTAAAGAATTCGGCCGCATTGATATCCTCGTAAACAACGCAGGCATTACCCGTGATGGTCTGCTGATGCGTATGAAAGAAGAGGATTGGGACGCAGTTCTGACCACTAACCTGAAGGGCGTGTTCAACTGCACCAAGGCCGCTATCAAATACATGATGAAACAAAAAGCCGGAAAAATTGTCAGCATTAGCTCTGTTGTTGGCCTTATGGGCAACGCAGGCCAGGCTAACTACGCTGCTGCTAAGGCTGGCGTAATCGGCTTTACTAAATCCGTTGCTAAGGAAGTTGCTGCTCGCGGCATTAACGTGAACGCTGTTGCTCCCGGCTTTATTAAAACGGATATGACAAGTGTACTTTCCGACAAAGTTGTTGAAGGTATGCTGACTTCTATACCCTTACACAAATTGGGTGAAACTACTGATATTGCCAAGGCTGTTGTCTTCCTTGTGAGCGATGACGCCAATTATATTACCGGACAGACTTTACATGTTGACGGTGGTATGGTAATGTAATAGGGGGCCCATTTGGGAGACCTGCAACTTTACCTATTGGAAGGAGGTGAATCGTAATGAGCACTTTCGAAAAAGTAAGAGACATCACTGTTGAACAACTGAGCGTTGACGCTGACGAAGTAAAGATGGAATCCGCTTTCATCGATGATCTCGGCGCTGACTCCCTCGATATCGTTGAGCTGATCATGGCTTTCGAAGAGGAATTCGGTGTTGAAATCCCTGATGAAAAAGCTGAAAAAATCCGCACTGTAGCTGACGCTGTTAAACTGCTGGATGAAGAAAAATAATGCTTTACCTGCTTATGTTTAGGGAACCCCTTGTGGGTTCCCGGACACAAGCTATTCTACTTTAGTCCTGAAATGGGGGATATTTGTTGAAACTACCAGTGCTGAAAATCGGTAAACTTGTTGCTGAAGTACCGATTGTACAAGGAGGCATGGCTATCAGGCTGTCTACAGCCCGTTTGGCAGCTGCTGTAGCTAAAGAAGGCGGTATAGGACTTATCGCAGCGTCCGGCATGAGCTTTGACGAACTGCGTACAGAAATACGTCTGGCAAGAAAACTTACCGGCGGCAAGGGCATTATCGGTATTAATGCAATGTTTGCGGCAAGAGAGTTTTTAGGTCTGATAACTACCGCTGCACAAGAGAAAATAGATTTAATCGTAGCCGGCGCCGGTTTTTCAAGAGATATTTTTGCCGTCGGACGTAAATATGGTGTCGAAGTAGTACCTATTGTTTCTTCTGTAAAACTGGCTAAGATTTCTGAGAAGCTGGGAGCTTCTGCTATCGTTGTCGAAGGCACCGAAGCAGGCGGTCACTTGGGAACCCAGCAATCTATTAAAGAGATACTTCCGGAGATTGTTAAATCCGTTAATATACCTGTTATTGCTGCCGGCGGCGCTGTCTGCGGCAGTGATGTTGCTGAGCTCTTAAAGCTTGGCGCAAGCGGTGTGCAGATGGGCAGCAGATTCGCTGCCAGTGAGGAATCCAACGGCGCACCTGCTTTAAAAGAATTCTATCTTAAAATGACTAAAGAAGATGTTGTGCAGATTGACAGCCCTGTAGGCTATAAGGGACGCGCTATCCGCAATCCGTTTGCACAGTTATCTTTAGATAATAAAGCTCCTAAACCCACCACCTGCGATTTGTGCTTAAAGCACTGCACCCACAGCTTCTGTATTATCAGAGCGCTGACACGTGCACAGCAGGGTGACGTAGAAACCGGTCTTGTTTTCACCGGTGCCAATATGTGGAAAATCAAGGAAATACTGCCTGTAAAAGAAATCTTCAGGCGCATAAAGGATGAAATTTCAAAAATTTGATTACGAGGTGAACTATTTTGAGTAAAAGAAGAGTTGTAGTAACTGGCGTTGGCCCTGTAACTCCTATCGGTATCGGCAAGGATACCTTCTGGAATAACCTGGTTGCCGGTAAATCCGGTATCGGCCCTATCACTCAGTTTGACACTACTGATTTCACAGTAAAGATTGCCGGTGAGGTTAAGGATTTTGATTACACTGCTTTCATTGATAAAAAAGAAGGCAAGCGTATGGACCGTGTAACCCACTTTGCAGTTGCTGCTGCTAAGCTGGCAATCGAAGACGCTAAGCTGGATATGAGCAAGGAAAATCCCCTGCGCTGCGGCGTTTGTGTTGGCAGCGGCATTGGCGGCATCCACACCTTCCTGGAGCAATCCCTGAAGCTGGGTTCCAAGGGCCCGTCCAAAATCAGCCCGTTCTTCATTCCGATGGAAATCCCGAACATGTCTGCTGGCCAGATTGCTATTGCAACCGGCCTGAAAGGTCCTAACACCGCTATCGTAACTGCTTGTGCTACCGGCACCAACTGCATCGGTGACGCTCTGCGCACCATTCAATACGGCGATGCTGACGTAATGCTGGCAGGCGGTACTGAAGCTGCTGTTTCCCCGATTGCTATTGCAGGCTTTGCTAACATGAAGGCTCTGTCCACCAATAACGAAAACCCTGAAGCAGCTTCCTGCCCGTTTGACAAAAAGCGTGATGGCTTTGTAATGGGCGAAGGCGCTGGCGTTCTGGTTCTTGAAGAGCTGGAGCATGCTAAAGCTCGTGGCGCACACATCTATGCTGAGCTGGCAGGCTTTGCTATGAACTGCGACGCATATCATATCACCGCTCCGGACCCGACCGGCGAAACTCCGGCTGCCTGCATCGCTGCAGCAGTTGCTGACGCTGGCGTAAAACCGGAAGAGGTTGACTACATCAATGCTCATGGTACTTCCACCCATCGTAATGACCTGGGCGAAACCATTGCCTTCAAGAAGGTATTTGGCGAGCATGCTTACGAACTGTGCATCAGCTCCAACAAATCCATGATTGGCCATCTGCTGGGCGCTGCCGGCGGTGTAGAAGCTATTGCTACCGTTATGACTATCGAAAACGATATCATTCCGCCAACCATCAACTACAAGGATAAGGATCTGGATGATCCGGAAGGTCCGCTGGATCTGGATTATGTACCGAACGAAGCTCGTAAGAAAGTTGTTAATGTTGCACTGAGCGACAACCTGGGCTTTGGCGGTCACAATGCTTCTATCGTATTCAAAAAATACGTTGATTAATAAGCAGGATTGATTAAAATGCAGGAAAAACGTACACAGCAGCTGCAGAGCTTCTGCCAGGGGCTGGGTATCCATATGCATGATTTAGAGCTTCTTGATATGGCTCTGACACATACATCTTATGCCCATGAAGCTAAGCAGTATCCTAAACCGCATCACAATGAGCGGATTGAGTTTTTGGGTGATTCCGTGCTCAGCGTTATCGTGAGCACCTACATGTATAAGAACTTTCCTGATTTGGCTGAAGGCCAGCTTACTAAGCTGCGTGCTTATCTGGTTTGTGAAGGCTCTCTGTATGAATATGCCAAAAAGATTCATCTGGGAGACTATCTGCAGCTGGGTAAGGGCGAGGAGCTGAGCGGAGGACGTGAGCGTCCTTCCATCCTGGCTGATGCCTTTGAATCTGTTTTGGGTGCTATCTATCTGGACCAGGGCTTTGAGGTCGTACAGACCTACCTGCTGGGTATGATGCAGTCGGAAATAGATTTCATCTGTCGCCATGGTATCTTTAATGATTACAAGACACGTTTGCAGGAGTATCTGCAGCGTGACGGCGATGCAGATATTCATTATGTTCTTTTAGGCAGCACCGGTCCGGAGCACAATAAGGTATTTACCTCTCAGGTAATGTTGGGTAATACTGTTATCGGCGAGGGCAGCGGTCGCACTAAAAAAGATTCGGAGCAGCATGCTGCTAAGCAGGCGCTGGCACAGCTGCATGTAAGGAATCAGGAGTAACATTACAATATTGGCCTACGGTAGCAATACCGTAGGTCTTTTATTTTCCTCGAAGGCAGTATGCTTTACGCTTTGCAGCGCACAAAAAATCCCCCTGTTCCAGTCAAGGAATAGGGGGATTGCAGTGTATTGCTTAGTGTTGTTTTTCGTAGGGCTGGTTCATCAAAGCTTCATCATCGAAGTAGTTGATGCGCATTGCCTCGCGTACGTCATGCAGTGTTGCAGCAGCTGCAGCTTCAGCTTCTTTGCTGCCTGCACGCAGAATATCGTAAACCTCAGGGATGCGTTGCTCCCAATAGTGACGGCGCTCACGGATGGGCTCCAGAACGTCCTGCAGCACGTTGTTGAGGAACTTCTTAACCTTTACGTCGCCCAGGCCACCGCGTTGGTAGTGAGCCTTCAGCTCGTCCAGGTTAGCGTATTCCGGCAGGAATTTAGCAAAGTGCTCTTCGGTGCTGAAAGCATCCAGATAGGTGAAAACAGTGTTGCCTTCAATCTTACCGGGATTCTCTACGCGTACATGGTCCGGATCGGTGTACATGGACATAACCTTCTTTTTGATATCCTCCGGTTCATCGGAAAGATAAATGCAGTTGCCCAAAGATTTACTCATTTTAGCCTTGCCGTCAATGCCCGGCAGACGCAGGCAGGCATCGTTTTGCGGCAGCATGATGTCCGGGTCAACTAAGGTTTCGCCGTAAACAGAATTGAACTTGTGCACGATTTCCTTGCACTGCTCCAGCATCGGCAGCTGGTCTTCGCCTACAGGCACTACAGTTGCGCGGAAGGCAGTGATATCAGCAGCCTGGCTGATAGGATAGCAGAAGAAGCCGGTGGGGATGCTTGCTTCGAAGTTACGCATTTTGATCTCGTTCTTAACAGTCGGGTTGCGCTGCAGACGGGATACGGTTACCAGGTTCATATAGTAGAAGGTCAGCTCGGTGAGCTGAGGTACCATGGACTGAATGAAAATGGTTGATTTAGCAGGATCAAGGCCGCAGGCCAGATAATCCAGCGCTACCTCGATGATGTTTTTACGCACCTTTTCCGGATGCTCAGCGTTGTCTGTCAGCGCTTGTGCATCAGCAATCATGATGTATACCTTATCGTATGCACCCGTGTTTTGCAGCTGTACGCGCTGGCGCAGAGAGCCTACATAGTGGCCTACATGCAGACGTCCTGTAGGACGGTCACCGGTCAGGATAATTTTACTCATGTTAATCATACCTCTTTTTGTGAATATTTATATAATAATTATAAATGCACTGACGTAAACTGTCAACGCAAGCTTACTTTACGAACATAGCGTAGTAACCATTGCAGAAGATATACAGTACGATTACCGGCAGAATGTAGGTAGCATAGAAGCGAATCCATTTGGGGAAGTGAATGCCCTTACCGGTATCTGCCTCTGCAATGAAGTTATCCCAGCCCCAACCATAACGACTGGTGCAGAAGCTGAGGTAAATAAGGCTGCCCAGGGGCAGCAGATTGTTGCTGACAAGGAAATCCTCCAGGTCCAGAATGCAGGTGCCTTGGCCCAGGGGCTGAATGTGGCCCCACAGGTTGAAGCCCAACACACAGGGAAGGGAAAGCAGGATAATCGCAATAATGTTGAAGCGAATGGTCTTTTTGCGGTCCCAACCGGTTAAATCGCAGATGCAGGAGGTAATGTTTTCAAATACTGCGATGACAGTGGACATTGCAGCGAAAAGCATGAACAGGAAGAACAGAGTGCCCCAGATACGTCCGCCGCTCATAGCGTTGAAGACGTTGGGGAGGGTGATGAACAGCAGGTTCGGGCCGCTGTCAGGGTTGATGCCGAAGCTGAAGCAGGCCGGGAAGATAATCAGGCCGGAAACGATAGCTACAAAGGTATCCAGTGCCATAATCCACATTGCTTCACCGGTCAGGCGCTGCTCCTTGCCGATGTAGCTGCCGAAGATAGCCAGTGAGCCGATGCCCAGGCTCAGCGTAAAGAAGGCCTGGCCCATAGCGGCGAAGACTACCTCGCGGATGCCGTGCTCCAGAACTCTGTTGAAGTCAGGATAAAGATAATATTTGAGACCTGCGGCACTGTTTGGCAGGGAAATGGAATTTACTGCCAAAATCAGCATGAGCAGCAGCAGGCAGGCCATCATGTTTTTGGTGATGCGCTCAACGCCGGCCTTTACGCCCAGATAGCAGACGCCAAAGCAGGAGAGCACGATAATAATCATATTGCCTGCCATGGTTACCGGGTCGCTCAGCAGACTGCCGAAAACGTTGCCTACGCCCTTGGCATCAAGGCCGACGAAGCCGCCTACAGCCATTTTGTAGAAGTAATACAGCATCCAACCGGAAACAGTGGTGTAGAACATCATCAGGAGAACATTGCCGGCAATAGCACCGTATTTATAAAGATGCCATTTTGTACCGGCAGGCTCCAGTACGTCGAAGGATTTTGCAGCGCTGCGTACACTCGCACGGCCGACCGCAAATTCTGCTACCATGATGGGCAAGCCCAAAAGCAGCAAAAAGCAAAGATAAATTAAAACGAAGGATGCACCTCCGTATAAGCCCGTAATGAACGGGAAACGCCAGACATTGCCTAAGCCGATTGCACAGCCGGCAGATATTAAAATAAAGCCAAGGCGTGAGGAAAAGCTTTCTCTTTCCATAAATAAATACCTACTTCCTAAAAAATTTTGGATAATCTAATTATAAGCTAAAGGAGAATTATAAGCAATAAAAAAACTGCATCCCGCTGCCTGGGCAGCAGGATGCAGTGCAAAGAGAATTATTTCTTTTCAGCAGGAGCTTTTTCCGGAGCTTTGTACGGAGAGAAGCTGAAATTTTGCAGTTTGGCATCCTTGCCAAACATGAAGGTCATGATAACAACATTTTCTTTAGAGAAGGCTGCAATATAGGTTACTCTGTCGCCTTGGTCAAAACGCTCAAAGCTATGGAATTTGGTTTCTTTCAAAGAACCGAATTGTTGCTTAACCTGTTTTTGGATAGCAGCAAAGTTTTTCTGGTCCATGGTTTTGCCCAGTTCAGCGCTTAGGGAAGGAGCAAGAGCTGCATAGCTGGCAGCAGCATCCACATCGAGAGAGGTCATCATCTTTTCAGCGGTTTTCTGCTCCTTGTTCAAATCGCCGCCGTCAGCAGCAAAGGCCAGACTGCTGCAGGCAAAAGCAAGCAGCATAGTTAAGACTAACACTAATTTTTTCATCTTTATTACCTCCAGTAATGTATAGCTTAAAAGCCTATTCTATATATAATCATAACTGTTTTTTCTCAATTAGTAAAGTCTTTTAAAAGCATTTTAAGAAAAATTTGCTTCGGGCTTTTGGCAAGCGTTAATATCCTATGATGTTAGGAATTTGAGATGAACATGTTGAATTGCTTACTATAATTTAATTGTGAATTTTTGCTGAACTTCCTTTCTGCTTCATGGTGTAAAATACTTATTGTTGAGGCTGTTGCAAAAGCAAAATAAAAGCGCTGCGCCTAAAGGGGCGCAGCGTCTTTAAAGGAGAAGCTGAAATGCAGCTCGTTTTATTTTTCGCTTTTTCCTTCAGGGTTCTGCAGGCATTGAAACATCATTTCTGCCAGCGAACGCTTCAGCAGTTGGTTGAATTCCTCAACAGTGTGGTCGCTCAATGGTTTAGCTTCAGTCGGGTAGGATTTTTTTTCTTCACCAAAAATCAGCGCATCAAGACTGCAACGCAGATGCTGGGCGATACGGATAGCAATCGCCAGGCTCACGCCGGTTTTACCGTTTTCCAGATTACTCATGTGTGTTTGCGAAATATTAATTGCCTTTGCCAGACTTTGTTGAGATACCTGCGATTTGGTACGCATCTGTTTGATATTGTTGCCGATAAGCTTATAGTCGGGATTTACAGTCAAGCTTGCCATAATAACACCTCCGGCTGCTGTTAAACAATTGCATGTTTAAATTTTCTCTTTATGAACGCAAGCCGTTGCTTCGTCCTTCAAGTATATTATGACAGATTTAAACTTAAATGTCCCTACACCAAATGGCGATTTTGGGTAGGATAGGGCAGAATTTTATGAAAAAAACGCTAATTTTATTTACAAAATGTGTTTTATGCTTGATATTTTCTTGTTAACTTATAGTAAAAAATGGTCTACTACGCATTTGCTATAGGAATAGCAGTAAGGTGAAGCTTTAATTTAAGTTGTATGCCGCAACAGCTATAGTTGCAAATGACAGCGCAACGTGTTATATTAAGGCTAGATTATATGAAAACGAGGTGTACTATGCTTACTGCTGCTGATTTTGATCAACTTGGCTTTTGGGAGGATTCCACCCCGGAAGAAAATATTACGGTTTATGGTATGGATTTTGGCACGGATTATATTATGCTGACGGATGATTTGGGCAAAACACCGCTGGACGCCAAAAAGTTTATCGTTGTTGCTGCCTATGATGAGGCTGACTGCTTTTTGTGGGGCGTAGAGCTGAAAAACTTTGCTGCGCTTAAGGAGCTGTGTGCTCAATATGCACCCGGAAGTGCAGAGCTTTTTCAGGCTCTGAAGGAATATAAGCTGCCGAAGAAAAAATAAAACAGTGCAATAAGGCAGGCCTGTTCTGCCAAAGAAAAAACTGCTGTCCTGCGTCTGTGACGCTAGGCAGCAGTTTTTAGCTTGCAGCAATTTATTCCATGGCGAAAACGGTATCAACGCTGGCTTTAATCGTAATTTCCTGCGCAGCGATGCTTGTTTCTGGGGAAGCAGCTCTGTCGGCAGCAGCCATCAGCTTCATATTGCCATAGGAGCGCTCCATGCCGCCGCTGTAACTGCTGATATTGGCGCTCAGCAGCTTGCCTAGTGTGCGGCCGCCGGCATTGGCAACAACGGCAGCCTGCTGGCGTGCGTTTTCTACAGCCTGAGCTAGCAGCTTGTTGCGATAAAGCTCTCTGTTGCTGACGCTGAAGGAAATGTTATTGATAGTATCAACGCCGGCAGCGCTGATTTTGTCGATTACCGGGCCAAGCTTGGCAATATCCTTGAGCTTGATGCGTACACTGTTGCTGGCAGTATAACCGGTGATTTTACCCTTGATATCGGTATCTGGATAAAGAGTATAGCTTGTAGTCGTAATATCGCTGCCTAAAATATTGCAGCCTAAAAGATTGCGTTGCACGTTGTCCATTTTGCTGGCAGCTGCATTCGTAGCTTCGGCAGCAGTACGGCCTCTGCCGTTGACATCAAAGCTGATGACAGCTGTATCGGGCGTAACCTCAATCGTGGCGTTGGCGCTGACACTGATGCTGGGCACATCAGGCTGTGCTGCCATAGCGCTGGCGCTGCCAATGGCCAGAAGGCAAATGGTAAGCAGAGTACAAAGCATTTGTTTAATCTTAGTCATATTTTCTAACCTCCTGATGCTAATTTAATCAGCTTAATTATAGCATATAAATACAATTTTAACCTGAAAGACACAGAAAAAACACGAACAGACAGGAGCAGGACAGTGATAAATAAAATGAAGCAGTTGCTTAACTTACTTACTTTTAACACTTACTGCCGTCAAAGCATTTTCTTAATGGTACAAATGTGCTATAATAAAAAACGCAATAAGAAGCAGGAGGTGCGCTTTATTTATGAAGAAAAAAGAGCGTGACAGGCTGCAGGTAGAATATATCTGTCCTGATTGCGGCAAACATTTGGCTTGGGCGCTGCCTACCGCTGTAATACAATGTCCGTGCGGACAGTGGGTGGATAATAACAATCGTTTAAAAGATAAGAGTGAGGTTTATCTGCCTTTAGACAGTGAGCAGACTGTACTTTTTTAATGGGGGTAAGAAACATGGCAACAATTTGGCAACAGGCTGAAGAATTAAAAGATGAAATGGTCGAACGCCGCAGAGATTTGCATAGACATCCGGAAACAGGCTGGACGGAATTCCGTACGGCAAGCATGATTATCGGTGAGCTGAAAAAGCTTGGCTATGATGTTAAATTCGGCGCTGACGTTATTGACGAAAAATCTATGATGGGCGTGCCGAGCGAGGCAGAGCTGGCTGATTATATGCAAAGAGCAATCAACGAAGGTGCTGATCCGGAGCTGGTAAAGAAGATGGCAGGCGGCAAGACCGGTATCGTGGCAACTCTTAAAACAGATAAACCGGGTAAAACAGTTGCCTTCCGCTTTGATATGGACTGCAACGATGTAGAAGAGGAGCGCTGCGACGAGCATCGCCCGGCAAAGGAAGGCTTTGCTTCCGAACATAAAAAGGCTATGCACGCCTGCGGTCATGACGGTCATGTAACTATTGGCCTGTCGGCAGCAAAGCTGCTTGCTGCTAATAAAGCACGTTTGGCAGGCACTGTTAAATTGATTTTCCAACCTGCGGAGGAAGGCGTACGCGGGGCCTTCGCTATGATGAATGCCGGTGTAGTTGATGATGTCGATTACCTGTTCGGCGGTCACATCGGCTTTAAGGCTACGACTGACAACTGCCTGGTAACGATGACTGACGGCTTTTTGGCAACTACGAAGCTCGATGCAGAATTTACTGGTGTATCTGCCCATGCAGGCGCAGCACCGGAGCAGGGCAAAAACGCTTTGCTGGCAGCAGCACAGGCTGCAATTTCCCTGAATACCATTTCCCGTCACAGCAAGGGTTCAAGCCGTATTAACGTAGGTGTACTTAATGCCGGCACAGGCCGTAACGTTGTGCCCGATATCGCTTCGATTAAGCTGGAAACACGCGGTGCTACTACCGAAATCGATGAATACATGGTAAACGAGGCTAAGCGTATTCTTAATGCATGCGCTGCTATGTATGACGTTAAGGTAAAAATCACTATGGCCGGTGCTGCACCTGCTTGCTTTGCTGACAAGGAGCTGGGCCATGAGGTAGCAGAGCTGATTGAGGAAAAATGTCACTATGACGAGGTTGTTGAATATGTGGACATGGGCGGCAGCGAGGATTGCGGTTACTTCATGGAGCGCGTGCAGCAGCATGGCGGCCGTGCCCTGTACATGATGTACGGTACTAAGATTGCGGCAGGTCATCACAACAGTCACTTCGATTTCAATGAGGATTGTCTGTGGAAGGCTGCTGCTACCGTTACGGAAATCGCTGTACATTTCAGCAACAAGTAAATAATTAATCAAAACTGCCATGATTTTGCCATAATCTTATGCTATACTTATAAACATAAAGAAAAGCAATATCTTGGAGGTATATATTATGAAATCACTTAAAAAAATCGCTTTAGTATTTTCCTGCATGGCGCTGTTGGGTGCCGGCAGTGCTTTCGCCGCTGATGCGGCTCAATCCTCTCCCCTGGACGAGGTGCAGGCAAATCCTGAGGTAATGCGCGCACCGGGAACCTATGTTACCCGTGGCGAAATAGTTGCTGTAGAGAATGGCATGTACATTATTAAGGGTGAGGGCAGCAGAAATATGGTTGCAGCCATTGTTGACCGTGATACCTACGTTGTGGAGGGTGCCAGCGGTAAGTTGCGTCTGCCCTATGCTTTAAAGGAAGGACAGAAGGTTACTGCTTATTATTCCGCAACTATGACTCGCAGCATGCCGCCGCAAAGCCATGCTCTGGCGATTGTTATCGAAGACAACGAAGAGCCTGCAAGTTTTTTTGAGGTAGCACAGGCAAGCCTTGCTAAGGATGGAAGTTATGTAACCGTACTTAATACCAATAATGACGTTATTGCGACGATTGATGCAAATGCGTGCGCAGACTTCGCTAAAATTAAAAAAGGTGATAAGCTGCTGGTTTGGAGCAGCATGATGACTATGAGCTTGCCGGCGCAGACTCACGCTGAGAAGGTAGTCGTGCTTCCGTAAGGACGCGCGATAAAGCATAATAATAAATAATAAAAAACTATGAATTTGATTTGTAAAGAGGGTTAGTAAAAAAATGAAGATTTTTATGGATACTGCTAATGTAGAGGAGATTGCCAAATTTGTCGATTGGGGCGTTGTGTATGGTGTTACAACCAACCCGAGCCTGATTGCCAAAAGCGGCCGTACACAGGCTGAGGTTATCCCAGAAATTACCAAGCTGGTTGCCGGTCCCGTCAGTGCTGAGGTTATCAGCACCGAATGCGATGGCATGGTAGAGGAAGCACGCAAGCTGGTAAAGATTGCGGATAACATCGTTATCAAAATCCCCTGCATTCCGGAAGGCCTGAAGGCAGTAAAAATTCTGAGCGCAGAAGGCATTAAAACTAATGTAACGCTGGTATTCAGCATGGCTCAGGCTTTGCTGGCCGCACGCGCAGGTGCCAGCTATGTCAGCCCGTTTATCGGCCGTTTGGATGATATCGGTGAAGACGGCGTACATCTGGTAGAAAATATTGTCAAAGCCTTTAAGCTGTATGGCATTACTACCGAGGTAATTGCTGCCAGCATCCGTAATCTGGAGCACGTGGAAAAGGTTATGCTGACCGGTTGTCAGATTGCAACTATTCCTACTAAAGTGCTGGAGCAGATGATTGTCCATCCGCTGACAGATAAAGGTCTGGCGCAGTTTATGGCTGATTATCAAAACAGCCTGAAGTAAAAATCTTAGAATATTGTTACTGAGTCCGCAGCCTTAATTATAGGGAATAATTTTGGCTGCGGAAAGTTTTTTTGTGTGTTCAAGGGAGTGATTTGATGAATTTAAAAAAGGCCTTGCAGGCTTTTCTTGTTACTATATCCTGTGGCATGCTGAACGTGGCAGGCGCACAGCAACGACCGGTGTTTATTCCTGAGGATTATGTTACAGAGCAGGCGCAGGCGGATTTTGTCGCCAACGGTCCGAAGCTGCTTTTCAGCGACAGTCCGGAAACTGTTTATCGTAACGGTATACTTTATCGTGATAAGGTTGAGGGTGATGTGCGTTTGTTCCTGCATCATGTCAATGGTGTTACCGGTAAGAAAAAGCTGGCGGTAATGCTGAAGAATACGGATAATCTGCGCCCGGTGCATTACAAGGTAACACGCAGTGGCGCAGCCGGCTTTGCCTATGATTATATGCGTGACGGCAAAAACTCTCAAAAGGAATATTTTGATGACAGAAACCAAAAGCCGCAGGAGGGCAAGCTGGGCTTTGGCGGTAGCCGCGAGCTGCTCAGCGGACGCGGAATTATTCTGCCAACGGATAAGCTGTACACGGCAACCGTTGATCTGCACTTTGACAAGCCTGTTGAGGTGAGCGTGCTGATGTGCGAAGCTAAGAGCGATTTGGAGCTGTTTAACGAGGCTGCCGCAATTCAGCCAATGGACGAGCATCCGCTACGCGGTACATTTGAGGCTGCAGATTGGAACTATACGCTGAAAAAGCCTGTCAAGGCGCCGGAAAAGCCGCTGATGCTGGAGCTGGCAACCTCGCAGGAGGGCTATGCTAAGGGCGTTGACGCAACCACCGGACTGCCTGCAGAAAACTATGGCAACTACGGTATTATCTACAAGGTAAACTTTACTGTAGCCGGCAAAAAGCCGATAAGCTTTATTTTGAACCCCATCGGCGGTCCTTTTGCGGGCTACGGCGTACTGGAAAACAAAACTAAGGGAGAACGTCAGCTGGTGGCATTGCCGGAGCAGACAGTATGCTTAGGCTCAAAGATAGAGGAGGCAATTGAGCTTGCTCAGCTGAAGGCCGGCGACTACAGCTTTATCTGGTCACCTCCCGGTGCATCTAATCTGCCGGTGCAGCTGATTTGGGAGAAAACTGAATAAATAATGAGATAGGTTAACTAATGCTGTCGGACACAGTTTCGACAGTATTTTTTTATATCTTGAATCAAGCGTTAATGAGAAGCATTTTCTATTCTTTGTTATATTTTTCCTATTGAGTAATTTTAGAATTAAGAATGAATTAATTATCTGCTAGACAACAGCAAAAAAAGTATAAATTTATTTGTGATTATTTTGTAGATTGGTGCTAAAAATACTTGACAATTTTGACGGAGGGTGTATAATTCTAAATGAGAATTATTTTTGATAAAGGATGATGAAAATGGCTAAAAGAAACACTATTCAAAGACAACTTGTTATCGCGGCTGTACGTTTTTTAGCAGATCACCCTACTGCTGAAGAAGTATATGATCGCATTACTATGGAGTATCCTGATATCAGCAAAGGTACCGTTTACCGCAACCTTAATTCTCTGGTTGAAAGCGGTTTGCTGAGCAAGGTTTCCGTTCCGAGCGGTGCCGATCGTTTTGATCATATCCTCGCAAGACATTACCACATCAAATGCACTGAATGCGGTAAGTTCATGAACGTAGAAAACTTTGATTATATTCCGGATATGGATGAAAAGGTAGCTGCTGTAACCGGCTACAAAATGAATCACCATGACATTGTTTTCAGCGGTATCTGCCCTGATTGCCAAAAGGAAATGGCAGAGCACCCTGTAAGCGAAGAAGTTTTGGGTGATGACCAAAACTGATTCTAAGGCTATATAAGCTTTAGGTTGGGAAGGCTGTTGCGTCGTTTTCAAGAGGAGGAATTGAAAATGGATTTAAAAGGCAGCAAGACTGAAAAAAATTTGCAGACCGCTTTTGCGGGTGAGTCTCAGGCTCATACTAAGTACCAATATTATGCAAGTGCAGCCAAAAAAGAAGGCTACAACCAGATTGGCGCTATTTTTACCGAAACTGCCGGTAATGAAAAAGAGCATGCCAAATTATGGTTTAAGGCATTGCATGGCGGCGCTGTTCCCCAGACTATTGAAAATCTGAAGGACGCAGCTGCAGGCGAAAACTATGAGTGGACCGAAATGTATGCTGAATTTGCCAAGGTTGCCAAAGAGGAAGGCTTTGATAAAATTGCATTCCTGTTTGAAGAAGTAGGCAAGATTGAAAAAGAGCATGAGGAAAGATATCGTGCACTTTTGGCAAACATTGAAAATGACCGTGTTTTCCAGCGTGAAGAGAAAAAGGTTTGGATCTGCACTAACTGCGGCAAGATTGTTATTGCTGAAAAGGCGCCGGAAAAATGTCCGGTATGCGACCATCCGCAGGGTTATTTCGAGCTGAAGGTAACCAACTATTAATTTGCTGAAGCAGAATTAATTATAGAAGCTTCAAAAGGCTTTAATGGGGATTTTTCTGCGACAGAACGAAAAACAAAATAGCAGCATAAGAGGCAAACAGCGAGGCGCAAGCCTGCTGTCTGCCTCTTTTTTGCGTAAAGCAAAAAAGCTGCCGCATTTGCGGCAGCCAGGCTGCGCTCTTTTCAGTAGAAAAGCAGCTGGGTTTTGTAGACGGCGCTGACACCGGCGTTCAGGGCGAAAAGGCAGCCAAGCGAAAGCGCTATGAGCAGGGCAGCTTCCTTGCTGTTTAATGGCTGCTGCTGGTGCATGGCGCGGCGGATTGCCTTGCCGCATAAAACGACCAGCATGCCCAAAAGAAATAAAGAGAAAAATATATTCAGCATTATAATGGCTCCTTTGGTATAAGCTGTTTACAAGCAGATAAATATTTATAGGATTAGTATACCACACTTTTCGTGAAATATGGTATACTATTATAGATATATTCAGCAAAATATAGCAGATTTAGATTCTGCCATGTTCCCAAAAGAGAAGGGTGATTAGTATGGAAACAAGAGTAGCTGTTATCTCTCTGATTGTAACGCAGCCTGAGGCTGTGGAAGAGCTTAACGCAATTTTACACACCTACAGCAGTTATATTATCGGCCGTATGGGCCTGCCCTATCGCCAGAAGAATGTTAATATTATCTGCGTTGCCGTTGATGCGCCGCAGAATATTATCAGCGCTATGAGCGGTAAGCTGGGACTGCTTGCCGGAGTGAATGCCAAAACTGCTTATTCCAACGTAACTGCCAAGGAATAGACTGCTGGATATCAACTATCTGACGGGAAAGATACTACTGACCTGTAAGGAGGAGACAAAATGTATAATGCAAAATCAATGAAGGCCGAAGAATTTATCTGTCATGAGGAAATCCTCGACACACTTGCTTATGCTGAGGCCAACAAAAACAACAAGGAGCTGCTGGAGCAGATTATTGCCAAAGCCAAGCTGCGCAAGGGCTTAAGCCATCGTGAGGCCAGCGTGCTGCTCGCCTGCGAGGACGAAAAGCTGGTGCAGGAAATGTTTGCTCTGGCTGAGCAGATTAAAAAGGACTTTTACGGCAACCGTATAGTGCTGTTTGCTCCGCTGTATTTATCCAATTATTGCATCAATCACTGCGTATATTGTCCTTACCATGCAACTAATAAGCATATCGGACGTAAAAAGCTGACGCAGGACGAGGTGCGCGACGAGGTTATTGCACTGCAGGATATGGGCCATAAGCGCTTGGCGCTGGAGGCTGGCGAGGACCCGGTAAACAACCCGATTGAGTACATTCTGGACTGCATTAAGACTATCTATTCTATTAAGCATAAAAACGGCGCTATCCGCCGTGTAAACGTAAATATTGCGGCTACGACCGTAGAAAATTACCGCAAACTGAAGGAGGCGGGCATTGGTACTTATATCCTCTTCCAGGAAACCTATCATAAGGAAAGCTATGAGAACCTGCATCCGCGCGGACCGAAGCACAATTACGCTTACCATACGGAGGCGATGGACAGAGCGATGGAGGGCGGCATTGATGATGTAGGCTTGGGTGTACTGTTCGGTTTGGAGCGTTACCGCTACGAGCTGGCCGGCCTTTTGATGCATGCAGAGCATCTGGAGGCAGTGCATGGCGTAGGTCCGCATACCATCAGCGTACCGCGTATCAAACGCGCCGATGATATCGACCCGGGCGTTTTTGACAACGGTATTGATGATGCAACCTTCTGCAAGATTATTGCTATTATCCGCATTGCTGTTCCTTATACAGGCATGATTATTTCTACACGCGAAAATCAGGCTGTGCGTGAAAAGGCACTGCATCTTGGTATTTCGCAAATTAGCGGCGGCTCGCGTACTTCCGTAGGCGGTTACACCGAGGATGTGCGCCCGACCGATACCGAGCAGTTTGACGTTTCTGACCAACGCTCTTTGGATGAAGTAATCGAATGGCTGATGGAATTAGGCTTCCTGCCTTCCTTCTGTACTGCCTGCTACCGTGCTGGACGTACAGGTGACAGATTTATGGAGCTGTGCAAGTCTAAGCAGATTCAGAACTGCTGCCATCCTAATGCGCTGCTGACGCTGAAGGAATATCTGGAGGACTATGCTTCTCCGGCAACGAAGGCTTTGGGCGAAAAACTGGTGCAGGCCGAGCTGCCGAACATTCCGCAGGAAAAGGTGCGTGAGGTTTGCGTAGAGCGTCTGCAAAAAATTGCTCATGGTGAAAGAGATTTCCGTTTCTAAAATAAAAAATGGCAGGTCTGCGGGTGCAGGCTTGCATAGTAAACAGTAAAAAAGGCTATGCTAAAACCAACTTCGACAAATTAAAGAATCGCTAGAGTCTAAGTTTTTCTGTTTAAGGCTGGGTTTTGTCCCAGCCTTTTTCAGCGGCGTAGGTGCCAAGAATTATGTAGAAAGCACAACCAAGGCAACTATTTCTGAAGGTGAAATTGAAATCAAGGATAAAGAGAAGCAGAAGCAGGATCTTAAAGACCTGAATCGTGATACACAAAATAGTCTTAATAAGCTTGGTGAAATCTTTGATAAGACGAAGGTTGAAGAACGCCAAGAACTGGCCGGACTTTTTGGAGAGATTGCTTATAAAGTAGTAGGCGATTTGGCTATAAAAAAAGGCTGGCAAGAAGGCAGTGCAGAAAAGAACGCTCTCCATGCTCTTGTAGGTGGTATCATGAGTGAACTTACTAATAGTGGCTTCTTGGCAGGGGCGTCTGGTGCTATGATTAATGAAATGATTCAGGATAAATTAAGCGATATGTTCAAGGATAATCCTGCAATGCATCAATGGGCAAGTGCTCTAATTGGTGGCGTAGTAGCTCAGGTTGTAGCTGCTGATGCGCAGGTTGGAGCATCTACTGCTTCTAGTGGTACGAAGAATAATTATTTGACTCATGAACAACAGAAGAAATATGAAGAAGAATTAGCTGCTATTGATAAAGATGATACGCTAACACCTGAACAAAAAGATAAAGCTAAAGAAAAAGTTGATTTTAAATATAGTGTCATTTCTGTACTACAAAACAGAGAATGGTATGAAAAAAATAAAGATAAACTTCAATTAACAGGAAAAGTTGGAGATTTAAACGAATATGAGATTTTCAAAGAAGTCGTTGGAGTTGACAAGAATGGCAATAATGTGGAATTAAGAGCTGATACAAAAGACTGGATGATAGGATATAGCAGAGATTTAGTAGAAGCTGTAGCGAATATAAAGCCTGGGGATAGAATAAAATTCTCTGATGGAAGTATATATTATGTTCAGCCTAATGGTGAGCTATATAAAGAAGACAGTATAGGAGCATTAATGCCATATAAGGAAATCTCCTTAGAAGATCACAATGTGATATCAAAAAGGAAATTTCTTTTTGATAAAGATACTGTGATTAGTGATGATCATCATGAAAAAGCTGGCCAGTATGTTTATGATTTTGTAGATAATATTATGGAATCAACTGGAGGAATAAAGACTACTATTTCAGCATTTAGTAATAATAATAATATTGTATTCGTAGCAGAACTTGCTGCTGGTATAATATTAGTTGTACATGGAAGCAATGAATTGAATTATACATTCTCAAATATAAAACATGATTTAGTTGATAATGAGAAAAAGGAATATAATGTTCTTAAAGATCTAATGGGCAATGATAGATATGATAACTTTGATAGTGTAGCCAAAGTAATAAGCTTGTATGGAGATTTAGATAAATTAGTTTTAGCTTCTAAGACAGGAAGGTTTAATAATATTAATTGGGAACACTTAGTAGGAGATGATGTTGAAAGAGAAAAATTAAAATCTACTTTAGAAGATTTAGGACTGGTTATGGATATAAAAACGGTGAATGATTTGCGAGGTAAAGATGCAGAAGATAAATAAAATAAATTATATAGTATATTATTGTATATTCTATATATTATATATTATTATTCCAACTATGAAAGATGGTACTAGTTTGGAAACATGGGAGGCATATTTTCCTGTAAAACTATTACCTGCCTTTTTAGCATTGCTTTGGGAAGAATTACATAGAGATATAAAAGAAATGTTATTCTACAGAAAAAGAGGTGATTTTGCTAAGTTACGTTCATTGAAAAAGGTATATACAATGAGAGCTATAAGTATTCTTGTCTTTGGCTCAATAATACTTGCTTTCATTCTATTTTACTTTTTTGTATTTATCAAAAATATAAGTGGTATAGATTTATTTTTCTTGATATGCAACTAAGAAGACAATAAAATTGTTTGATTTTTAAAAACAAAATAAGATATTACTGCGTTGTACATTTGTCATATTGTTTTAAAATAATATAATAAAATCAGACAAGGAGATAGATAGGATTGTTGCAATCTTTTGATTTGTTTGGCGAATTGGCGTATAATGAGATTCACTATATGGATGGCAGCAACGAACAGAAAGCTCTTTATCATGCAGTTGTTGGCGGGATTATGAGCAAGCTTACTGGGGGAGATTTTCTTGCTGGTGCAACTGCTGCTGGAATAAACAAGCTGGTTATTGAAGAAGTTAAAAAAGCGGCTAATTATGATCCTGATAAAATGCAATGGGTAAGTGCAGTGTTAGGAGCAGTTGTGGCTGAATTTGTATCTGGTAATGTGCAAGCTGGAGCAAGTGCTGCTGCGAGTGGGACGAAGAACAATGAGGTAGCAGATATAATATTTAATCCTAAACGTGTATTAAATGGATATGGAGAAGGATTAAAAGATAGAGGTATTGAAGAAATAGAAGATATATCTGCTATTGTTTCAGATCCTCTTGGTACTCTTAATGAAATGTATCAATTCTTGCAAGCTGTATATGAAGAACCTAGTTTAGCGAATGAAATAAAAGAGCAATTTGTAGATGTATTCAACGAGAGGTTGGATAAATTTGAAAATGGTACAGCAGAAGAAACAGGCTATGAGTTAGGTCGTATTAGTGTTGATATAGCTTCTTTATGCGTTGCTTCTGGGAGTAGTAAAGTATTAATTAAATTTCCTAGAGTAGGAAAAATAGTTAGTTGCTTAGAAAAGTATACAGCCAAAAGTATATAAACTACTAAATTAACTGATAATATAGTATATGTCGAAGATAGTTTGTGAGCGAAAGGCGCATTTAAAAGAGGACAAATTATAGATAAGGCACTAGGAAATAATCTAGGTTATAATTTCCCTGTCATTGATAAGTTAAATGATAGGACTATTACTAGTATAAAAAGTATGGACTTAACATTACCTACTTATCAAACTGGTAAAGGTATTTATAATACTTTGGTGAAAAATATTGATGCATTAGATAAGTTCACATATAAATCATGGAACAGAAAATTTATTGGCTTAAATGATTATGACTTCAAAGAACTAGAGATAGCAATTTCAAAAACGATAATTTCTAAAGAACAGAAATATGGTATTGATAGAGCTATACAATATGCAGGAAACAAAGGCATAAAGGTGAAAATTACTATTATAGAGTAGGTGATTATATGAGAGGACTAGTTAATTTATTCGTTGATAAGCAAACAGAAAAAATTTCTATTTTAGTATATCATGTTACTACGATTGGCTTTTATGAGAGTATGGGATATATGAAAGAAATAGATAGTTTAGATAATTTAAAAAACTCTGTTGATCAATATTTAAATTACAGTATATCTAAATACAAAGATGATAATATTGAAGATGTAGATCCTTTTAAAAAAACGAAGTACAAAACATGGAATAAGTTCTTTTCAAATAATTATCTTATAGAAGTGTCATATGATATGAAAGGGAAAGTATATGAAATCAGATTGCCAGAAAGGGAAAAGAAAACCAAGTCTTTTGGAAATACTATAGTTGGTTTTGATTTCAAATTCACTAAGGAGAAATATAACGAAAAATTTGATGATATAATAAGATACATATTAGACAATATAAGAACTAAACAAGAGTAAAAAACTTGCTGAGGACAATATTAAAGGCAGTAACGTAGCCAGTGAAGCAGGAAAAGCAGACCTGGCTGCCGAAAATAATATAAATATTGCTAATGAAACAGAATATCACGAGCGCCTGCACGAAGAGCACAACAAGGTCAGTGGATTGCTTTCGTCCAAAACAACAGATATTTACGATTACAGTAAGCAGAATACTGTTGTCGGCAGCAATGTTTCTGCAGGAGAAATTGCGATTAGCAGTAAAAAAGATACGAATATTACAGGCAGCAACGTAGTTGCAGATAATGACGTAAGCGTAAAAACCGGCGGCAATCTGAATATCGGCAGTGTGGAGCAGACAAGTGAAAGCGAATACCGAATACATTAAATCTGTCAAGAAGAGCGGACTTCTTAGCGGAGGCGGCTTAGGCTTTACCATTGGCAAGGAAAAGAAAAAAGACCAGTATGTTAACCAGAACACTGAACAGGTTGGCAGAACTGTAGGCAGCGTTAAGGGCAGCGTAGACCTTGAAGCTCAAAAAGACACCAACATTAAAGGCGGCAAGCTGAGTGGTGAAAAGGTTACCGGTAACATAGGCGGAGACCTTAACATCGAAAGCAAGCAGGACAGTAACAGCTATAAGGAAAACAATAAATCCATTGGTGCAAGCGTTGGACTTGGCAGTAATAAAGCCGTCAGTGGCAGTGCAAGCGTAGGCAAGATTGACAGCAAATATGAAAGCGTAACAGACCAGAGCGGTATCTATGCAGGTAAAAATGGCTTTGATATTCGTGTAGAAGATAATACTGATGTTAATGGTGGTATTATTTCAAGTACTGCTGATGCTGACAAGAACAAGCTATCGACAGGTACGTTGACGTTTGAAGATATTCAGAACAAAGCGGATTATAAAGCAGGTGGAGCTGGCATCAAAGTTGACACATCTGCAGGAGCAGAGAAAAAGGATGCTGGTGTAACACCCAACATTGGTGTAGGAGCTAGGGATGATGCAGAAAGCACGACCACATTCTTCTGTCATAGAACATAGAATAAATGATTTAAACAATGGGGGTATAGAGTAATATGTTTGGATGGGTTCCTGCAGAGATATGGATTTTTATAGGATTAGGTATTAGCATTGCATTTATAATAGAAATAATAAAGATTTTGCTATATAAGAATAGAGATAAAAAATATATACTTCCGTTTTCTTTGTTTATTATTTCTGGTGTATTGTTAGCTGTTTTGGAAAGCGGGAATGTATTTGCTATAAATGAAGAAATCTATCGTAATATTTTAATATATGCAGATAATGGATATATGATTTCTTTCATTGGAGCATTAGGGTCATTCCAATATTTAAATTACAAAGAGCTAGAGAAAAGCGGTGATGAAATAAAGATTGCAAAATTTAAGAAAAATTTCAAAGAATTTATCATACCATTAGCGGTATTGGTTTTCATAAGAATTCTTTTGATATTTACATGATTAGTACAACTGATTAAATTTATAATAAAAATAAAACTATGTATTTAATTGCTTTTCCTTAGTCGTATTATATCGTCTCACTTGCATTTGCGGCAAGGATAAACGGTGCAGCAAGCTGTCCTTGCCTTCAATCGTTCTCCGCTTCATAAATGCTACGAAAAGAAAATAAAAAATGCTCGCATGGTTGACAGCCTGTGAGCGGAAGCGTGGAATTGAGATTATGAAGGTTCAAGAAGCTGTAGCAGTGTATGGTGTGGAAACGGTAAGCATCAAGGATTTGTTGGCGTGCATTATTGGTGATGAAAGGGAGGCTGCCAATATATGCGACAACAATGAAGTATTTAAAATGCTGAACAGAACTGTAGATGAGCTTAATGCAATAGGTTTGACTTGAATGCAGGCAGAAAAGGTTTCGGCTTGTATGGAGCTTTTGAAAAGGGGGCTTCACACACTTGTGAAAAGGTGTATTTAGGTAATCCTAAGAAAGCAGCTGCATATCTGATGCTTGAGCTACGTTATATGGAAAAAGAAGTATGTATGGTTTTTGCTCTGAATACTAAGAACAGGATTATGGCTTCAGAAGTTTTTTCTGTAGGCACACTTACTGGTTCTCTTTTTGCGCTAAAAAACCAGCGGATATTTACCTGACGGTAAACTTCCACTGGTTTTTCTGTTTAAGGCTGGGTTTTGTCCCAGCCTCTTTGTGCTTTATATGTCTTATTCGTTCAGCAGGTGCAGGGATTCAAAGAGCTTGAAGACAAGGCTCATAATAATAGCAACAACAGTTGCCAGCACCATGCCCTGTACGGAAAAGGCACCGAAGGAGAGCTTCGCACCGGAAAGGCCGATAATCATAATAACAGAGGTCATTACGAGGTTGGAGGATTTGCTGTAGTCTACCTGACGCTCAACCAGTACGCGGATACCGCTGGCAGCGATTACGCCGAACAGCAGGATGCAGATGCCGCCCATAACAGGAACGGGGATACTGTGAATCAGCTCGCTGAGCTTGCCGCAGAAGGAAAGGATGATTGCCATGACAGCAGCGCCGCCGATAACCCAGGTGCTGTAAACTTTGGTAATTGCCATAACGCCGATGTTTTCACCATAGGTAGTGTTCGGAGTTGCGCCGGCAAAACCGCTGATAACATTGGAAAGGCCGTCGGCGAATAGAGAACGGGACAGGCCAGGATCCTTAATCAGGTCGCGGTCAACAATGTTGCCCGTTACTACGAGATGGCCGATATGCTCAGCCAAAACAACGAGTGCTGCCGGAGCAATGATCATAATAGCGTTGATATCGAAAACCGGAGCGTAGAAATGCGGTACCTGGAACCAGGGAGCGTCGATTACCGGCTGGAAGTTGACGATACCCATGATAGCTGCAAAAACATAACCGCAGACAACGCCGAAGAGAATCGGGATGATGCTCATGAAGCCGCGGAAGGCAACAGAGCCGATAACGCCGACCGCCAATGTGAACATAGAAATAGCCACGTTGACCATATTAATGTTATCACCGGTCAAACCTGCCATGTTAGCTGCAACAGGTGCCAGCTCCAGGCCGATAACAGCGATGATTGCTCCCATTGCTGCCGGCGGGAAGATGACATCAATCCATTTGGTGCCTACGCAGTGAATAATCAGCGAGAAGAGCATGAACAGCAGACCAAAAACGATGAAGCCGGACTGTGCATGGTTATAGGCAGAGGTGGACATAATCAGCAGTACAGGAGAGATAAAGGCAAAGCTGGAGCCGAGATAGGAAGGAATTTTGCCCTTGGTGATGAAGATGTAGAGCAGGGTACCCAGGCCGTTCATGAACAGGCAGGTGGTAGGGTTGACCTTGAATAAAAAGGGAACCAACACGGTAGAGCCGAACATGGCGAACAGATGCTGGATACTTAACGGAATATTAAGTAGTAATGGCGGACGTTCTTCAACTTGAATAACTTTGCGTTCCAAAATAAATAACCTCTTTTCTTAAATTTTGCTATGATAATTTTACGTGGATTTTACATTAATTGCAAGGGATTTTTAGAAAAAGTGTAAAAAACTTTCCATAATAGGGATTTTTTAGCTGCAGTGGCGCACTTGTGTGATACTTGTAAAGCAAGTATAATAAAGCTGTTATCTGCGTTATTTATATTTATTTTGTTGATATTTCCGAATGAAGGGGGAATAAAAATGTTAAAAGTAAATCAGGAGCGTGTGGCCAAGCTTTTGCAGGGCCTTGCAACTTTTACGGATAGTGATGAGGGTGTTACGCGCCTTGCCTACAGTCCGCTTGATAGAAAGGCTCAGAGCTGGCTGCTGGAGCAGGTGCAGGATTTGCATTTGCAAATACGCACCGATGCTGTGGGCAATGTGTTCTTGCGTCGCGATGGCAAACAGCCGCAGCTGCCGCCGGTAGCCACTGGTTCGCATCTGGACACTGTTATTCACGGCGGTGCCTATGACGGCATGTGCGGTGTCGTAGGTGCCTTGGAGGCGCTGTATATGCTGCAGGACGAGGAACTTGAGCGCAGCATTGAGGTTATCATCTTCCGCGCGGAGGAATCGAGTCGCTTCGGCTTTGCAACTATGGGCAGTAAGCTGCTGACAGGCAGCGCAGCGCCGGAGCAGCTGAACAAAGGCGCTAAGAAGGGTGATATCAGCTTTATCGAGGCCTTGCGTGAATGGGGCTGCAATCCTGACGCTTACCGTGATGCCGTAATTGCTCCCGGAAGCTATAAGTGCTTTGCGGAGCTGCATATCGAGCAGGGCAAGGTGCTGGAGCAGACACAGCATCAGCTTGGTATCGTACATAATATTGCGGCACCGACGCGCTTTAAAATTCATATTAAAGGCGTAGCTGACCACAGCGGCGCAACGCCGATGGGCATGCGCCGTGATGCGCTCGTCAGCGCTGCTAAGCTTATTTTAGCGGTGAACGAGGCTGCAGAAGCAGAAAAAGCCAACGGCAGTGTTGGTACCGTTGGCGTGGTTGACGTAGAGCCCGGTTCGATTAACGTTGTGCCGGGAGCAGTTACGCTGTGGGTTGATGTGCGTGGCGTTGATAAGACAAGCATTGAGCGTGTACTGCAGAGCATTCGCGAGCAGGCCGAAAACGTCGCTGTCTGTGACGGCGTTGGCGTGCAGATAGAAATGCTGACGGCAGACAGCCCTGTTGCTTTGGATAAGGCTTTGGCCGCGCAGAGCGAAGCGATATGTGCGGAAAAGGGCTTCAGCTTTTTGCATATGAACAGCGGTGCCGGTCATGATGCCATGCATATGACGAAAATCTGCCCTACGACAATGCTGTTTATTCCCTGTCGCGCAGGCATCAGCCATAACCCGGCAGAGTATGCCTCAACTGAGGATATTTGCCGTGGCATTGAGGTTCTGGCAGAGGTTTTGCGTCGGGAGGCAAATTGACAATAACGCAAAAACTGCTATAATAAAGTATAGAGATAGCCGATTGTGGTAGGTCGGCTTTCCTCGCAAATTTGTAGTTTGAAGGAAGCCGCCTAACTGATATGTACCCAGTTTTCTGGACACCGCTAAAAATTTGAATAATTATATTTAC